>RCMY010000061.1_pt1 | contig 95186 bp, 89 predicted proteins | sample 2041341 | NCBI WGS metagenome assembly RCMY01 (sample SAMN09708234, study PRJNA481090) | Marine sediment metagenome, whole genome shotgun sequencing project. | reverse complement strand
GGTGTATGGCGGAGCTTCATCGGTCGTGTTGATTTTGTTATGGGTCTACTACACCTGCCTGATACTTTTTTATGGTGCGGAGTTTACTTGTCAATACGCACACTATATCGATGAAAAAGTAGAGCCTAGCGAAAAAGGCGTGCGTAAGGCGCCGGGCCATGCGGGAGTCCCTTGATTTAGGCCAACTTCAATCCAGTTCATCCCCGATCCAGACCAACTTGAATCCGATTTGTCCATAATCCAGGGCAACTTCAATCCAGGTCATCCTCCAGGTCGTAATCCATATCGGAGTCCAGCTCGAATTCGGGGGAATCGGCCTCTTCCAAAACGGGCTCCGGCCTTGCCTCGAGTTCTTTTTCAATAGTATCATCAAAGTTTGATATAAAATCAGCAAGGCTTTTACTGATCTTGACCAAATAAATGGTGTCTTCAGTCTTAATCTCGACGGCTTCGACGTAATCTCCCTGAAGATTTTTGAATACGATGATGTCTTCATCACCATATCCGTCGGGATAGCTTTCAATCAATAGGGCAGCGAGTTCATGGTCCAATTTTTTGTAATCCACAATTTTACGTAGCATAGTAGGTAGTTTTTCGCGATCTATATCGGGTTTGGTTAGGAAATCCCTTTCGGATTTCATTATTTACAGATTCTAAACTATGCTTTTTTTTTGATGGATTTAATAAAGAGTTGTCAAATGGGACTTTTAGTAGGTGAAATTATAGTTCGGTGTAGTATGCAAAAGCACGGTCGAACAGTTCAGGAGGAATTTTCACATCGATGACGGGAACGCCGATTTTTTCAAGTAGCACAAAATTGATATTTCCATGGGAATTTTTCTTATCGAATTTTAAAAGGGATAGGATGGCTTCGATATCCTTTTCCGCAAATTCCGTTTTAGGATAGCGCTTCAGGAAGGTGGTCTTGATATCTTTCAGTTCGGCATCGGGGAGTCCCGTCAGCTCTTTTGACAGATAGGCCTCCAATATCATCCCGATGGCAATGGCCTCTCCGTGCAGTAAAGTATTTAGGGACTTGCTTTCCAAAAAATAGGATTCTACCGCATGCCCGAGCGTATGTCCGAAATTCAATATTTTTCTTAGGTGTTGTTCGGTGGGGTCCTGCAGCACAACCTCATTTTTGATGGTTACAGAATCGTAGATAAGGTGATCCATATTGGTAAAGTCGGCGATAGATTTCAAAGTTTCCCAATATGCGGCATTATGAATCAGTCCGTGCTTTAGCATTTCGGCAAATCCGCTTTGCAATTGTCGGTCATCGAGAGTCTTCAGGAAGTCGGAAATAATAAGCACCATTCCCGGACCCCGACCTGATTTTTCAAGGCACCTAGGTCCACCCCAGTTTTTCCTCCCACCGAGGCATCGACCATGGCCAAAAGGGTCGTGGGCACGTTGATAAAGACGATGCCGCGTTTGAAGGTAGAGGCAACGAAGCCTCCCAAATCGGTAATTACACCTCCGCCCAAGTTGATTAATAGGCTTTTGCGGTCTGCATCCCGTTCGGAGAGTTCTTCCCACAGCTGGGTACAGGTATTGATGGTCTTTTGGCTTTCCCCTGATTCGATTTCCAAAATCTCGAAATCGAAATCCCCCAGCATACGTTGCTTTAAATCGGCCAGGCAATCCCGTTTCGTATTTTCATCCACCAAAATAAAAATTTTGGAATAGGCGGTCATGGCCAAATGTTCGTTAATAGCATCATAGGCACGTTGATTGAAGTGCACGGCGTATGAGGAAGTTGTAATGGAATCCATATAAAATTCATTTTTGTTATTTCTGCGTAGGCAGGAATCTTTTTTAGTGTCCAATTATTCAGGGCGATTGCCGGATTTCCTAAACATAATAGAATTGAATGCGGAAATCATTCATCCACAAAATAAACATAAAATTTTCTCTTGAGATTCAATTTGCAGTCTTTATATTTGGTAGGAAAAAAAATTGCTGAAAATGGAAAAGATTTTTGAGGATACCGAGACTGCTTTTGCCCTAAAATCGGACTCGGAGCTGGAACGCGCCTATTTTTTGTTCAAGATGATCGCCAACGAACCCTTGGTACGGATTGGGTCTGCCATCACCAACTTTGCCTTTAAGGCCCATCTGCCCGTCGACAAGCTCATCCGTGCTACGGTTTTCGACCATTTTTGTGGCGGAATCAACGAATTCGACTGCCTGCCGACCGTCGACAAGATGTACGCCAAAAATGTGTGTTCCGTACTCGACTACTCGGTAGAAGGCAAGGATACGGAAGATCCCTTGGACCTGACGTTGGAAACAGTCTTTAAGGTATTGGATTTTGTGAAGGAAAAGGATGCGATACCCTTCGCCGTTTTTAAGCCTACCGGATATGGCCGGTTCGCACTTTTCAAGAAAATCAGTGAAGGGAAATCCCTGTCCGATACCGAACAGGCCGAGTGGGGCAGGGTAGTGGCCCGCTTCGACAAAACCTGTAAAAAAGCCCATGACCTAGATGTTTCGTTATTGATCGATTCCGAGGAAAGTTGGATGCAGGATGCCGCAGATGCGCTGATAGAGGATATGATGCGGAAATACAACCAGAAAAAAGCCATCGTCTTTAATACGCTTCAAATGTATCGTTGGGACCGGATGGACTATCTCAAAGAGCTACACGCTAAAGCACAAAAAGACGGATTTAAAATTGGCATCAAAGCCGTGCGTGGCGCCTATTTGGAAAAGGAGAACGAACGCGCCGAGGAAAAAGGTTACCCCACGCCAATTTGTGCCTCAAAAAAGGAGACGGATGCCAACTTTGATACGGCGATAGAATATATGGTTGAAAATTTGGATGTTATTTCCCTTTTTGCTGGTACGCATAACGAAAACAGTAGCTACCGTTTGATGGAACTGATGAAGGAAAAACAGATTGCCAAAAACGACCCCCGCATCTGGTTCGGACAGCTGTACGGCATGAGTGATCATATTTCCTTTAACCTGGCCGAAAAAGGCTATAATGTGGCCAAATACCTCCCATTCGGACCAGTGCGCGATGTTATGCCCTATCTCATTCGAAGGGCCGACGAAAACACCTCGGTTGCCGGACAGACTACGCGAGAGCTTTCTTTATTAAAGAGAGAGCGGAAACGTAGGGGAATTTAATGAGTAATCAAAAATTCCTGCTTCAACCCTGTCTTCGACAGATTCGAGGTTTAAAGTGGTTTATACCAGGTTTTAACCTTGAATTTCTGAGGTCGGCACCCTGGTTTTATGAAGAAATTCGAGACCGTTTCAAAGTACGGTTTTGCGTCTTTTGCACTTTCCTATCTTTCTTATTGCTCAAACCGCGAACAGCTATTCCGAAACAATTTCCTCTATAACCACTTCTTCTCGACAATTCCTGACCTTTAGTACAGCCTCTTTTTCCTTAACGTAGCCATCGATATAATAGGTCTTACAGAGTTTAGACTTTGTATCGCTTCGTCCAAAATCAACTTCACCATCATTTAAGAAACCAGCGATATCGAGGGAATCTAGTTGTTTATCCGCCAACATGATATTGATATTTTCCGAATACGATATCGGTTTTGAGCGGATGTCTTTTAACGTCCTGCAATTGGGGAAATAGCAGAATTCCGTTCCGGTCTGTTCCGTTTTCTTTTTTAGGAATATGGTAAGGAATACGATACCGATCGATAATCCGACGAGAAAGAAACCCAAACGTTTTAAAAAGGCCATTTTTTTATGAAGTAGTGAATTAGTAAGCTTGTGATTTGTTAACTCAGATAGTCATTAGTAGGTTTCAAAATAAAAATTGAGTTTTCTTGTACCCGGGTTAAAGTGGAAATAGTCTAAGTGATTTTCGAAAAATCTGTGCAAAAATAGGAGTTCTAAAGAGAATTATTCTAAAAGGGATACATTTCTTTTATCACATTTGTTTCACTTTAATCCCTGCCTCGCCGGTAGTCAGACGAAAACCTGCCACAAGCCATTCTTAATTAAGCTCTTAACTTAATCTAAAGATTAAACAATTTGTGATGGTCAGGTTTAACTCAAAAAATAAGGAAGTTAATATCGCTATACTGCAAATCGAACCATTCGCCGACGGATTTGTTGGTCAAAATACCATGGTACATATAGAGTCCGTTTCGCAGGCCCTTGTCAAAACGCAGGGAGTTTTCGAGACCCCCGTTCTCGCCGAGTTCCAGTAAATAAGGCGTGAAAATGTTGCTGATGGAAATCGTAGCTGTTTTGGGGTAACGTGAGGGAATATTGGGTACCCCATAATGTATGACTCCATATTTTTCAATGGTAGGCTTGTTATGGGTTGTAATCTCACTAGTCTCGAAACATCCCCCCATGTCGATACTTACGTCTATGATGACCGCCCCTTTCTTCATATTTTCAACCATGGTTTTATCGACGATTACGGGAGCACGATCCTTACCACGAATAGCACCAATAGCCACATCGCAGCGTCTTAAAGCCTTCAATAGGTTCTTGGGTTGAAGTGTTGATGTGTAAACCGTTTGGCGGAGACTGGCCTGTAAGTTCCGCAACATGCTCAGGGAGTTGTCAAAAATCTTTACGTTCGCCCCGAGACCCAATGCTGATCTGGCCGCGAACTCCCCAACAGTACCCGCGCCGATGATGACCACCTCTATAGGCGGTACACCACTGATATTGCCGAACATGAGTCCGTTGCCATCGTTGGTAGCCGCTAAAATTTCGGAAGCGATCAATACCGAAGAAATGCCTGCAATCTCGCTCAACGAGCGAACCGCGGGATATTTGCCATCCTCGTCCCGAATGTACTCGAAAGCGACAGCCGTAATACGTTTCTTGGCCATTTTCTCGAAATAGACCTTTGACTGCGTCTTTATTTGCAAGGCGGATATGATTGTCGTCTGCGGATTCATCATTTCGATTTCCGAAAGCGTAGGGGGCTCGACCTTGAGCAGCAAGGGGCAGGAGAAAACTTTTTTGGTGTCGCGCGTAATCTCCGCTCCAGCATTGGTATACTCGAGATCCGAATAGTGCGCGCCATCGCCTGCACCCGATTCTATCAGAACGCGGTGGCCGTTCGAGGTAATGGCCTGAACAGCATCCGGGGTAAGGCAGATCCGTTGTTCCTGATAATGGTTCTCTTTCGGAAGGCCGATAAAAAGCTCGCTTTTTTGGCGCAAAATTTCCAAGGTCTCCTCTTGTGGAAGCAACTGTTGTTTGCTAAAGGGACTGGCGGGTTGGTGCATAGATAAAGATAGAAAAATTCCCGTGTTGGTGGTTGAGAAATGTAAATGACTTTAAACGCACGCGACCGGTTATTGGGTAACAGGCTGCGATGGACAGTAAAATTACGATTTTTTGGGGAATTTAAATTGGAAAAAGAATGTATGAAAGAACTGGTTAAAATCGCAAATGGAGCCAATTGCCCAATTGGTTCTGAAATTGTTTGAAATAGGATTCGATATTATGGGTAGAAAGCTTTTCGTTGATTTTCTCGGAAAAGGATTTGTAGCCTATTTCTTTTGGGGTTTCTTTGGATTTAAGCTCGGGCTGTATTATCTCAATGTCTTGTTTTTCCTTAAGTACCTCGATTTCGGCTTCCATGGCTTCTAGATCTATGCCGTGGACGTATTTATCGTAAAGTTTTATCCGGATGAAATAAACAAAAGGAACTACAATCATACAAAAAGGCAAAAGCCAAAGAATATTTTCAGTATCAATGAAATTATCCTCAGAAACTACACCCTCAAAGATTTGAAAAGCATACATCAAAATTGGAATCAGAATAATATGGTACCACCAATGCTTACAAGTAAAAAACCATATCAATAAAAGGTAGAGTGGAACCATTTTTCCTAATAGAAACCATACATAGACATTGATGTTCGGAAAACCATTCTTCGTAATTGTAATACCGAAAAAGTTAATTACAGCCTCAGGATCACTTGAAACAAATTCGTGCAGCTTAAATACGAAAGGAGAAACAAGAATAAAGAACGCCATTACAGATTCTATTAATATTCTTTTTTTGAACTTTATTCTGTTTTCTTTAGATTCTATTTTCATTCTATCAATTACTTTAATAATCGGGCGGATAGAATACTAACGAAAAAAAGAGCAATTTATGATTGCTCTTTTTTAAAATTTGTGTAGACAATAATTATTTTCTCTTACTATCTCCGTTTATCAATTGTGTTTTGTCTACAAAACTTCTTTTCTTGTCTCCATTGATAAGTTGTGTTTTATCTACAAAACTTCTTTTCTTGTCTCCATTGATAAGTTGTGTTTTATCTACGCCTTGCTCGTATAATTGATCAACAGAAGCAGTGTCATTAGTTTCACAAGAAACAGTTAAAAGGGTTGCACAGGCCAAAAGGCCGAATACGACTTTTTTCATAATAAAGGGGGTTTTTGGTTAATTATTAGTTTTTACTTTGGCAAAAGTAGGAAAATTACCCTTATTAAAATGTTTTTTATCGTTAAAATCTGACATTTAAACCAGAAAACAGTGTGTTTCGTCGAAAAATTGGTAGTTCGTCGAAAAGAAGGCAATAAAAATATAGGAAGAAAAGAGAGAATGGTTTTAATGGTCGGTGATCGAAACACTGTGCTCAGTTTTATTGTCTTAATCAGGCTTACCAGATTATTTGATTTACGGGATGTCTGAATTTTAATCACAAATACAAAAATCAAACACAAACTCAAATCTTAAAACCTTAAGGGTGGTATTAAGTATCCGACGTCTCTCATTAACACTGAGCATAGTCAAGGTGTCCTGCAGCCTTCATTCAGCATCGCACCTATCGCAGCCTACCCGGCAGGCATGTCCGAACTCTAAAATCTAATGATGCGCGTTTCTGAATCGATAATTTTTATATAGACATCGGTAGCATTCTCAGGAATTAAAGAAGCAATTTTCTCTGGCCACTCAATAAAGATCCAGACCTTTTGGTTCAGATAATCTTCCAAACCTAGATCCAAGGCTTCGGTTTCGTCGTTCAGACGGTAGAAGTCAAAATGGTAGGCGAGCAGTACTCCGTTTCGGTCATGATACTCGTTGACAATGCCGAAAGTTGGGCTGTGGCCGGTGTCAGCTGCGCCCAGTTCGGTGAGCATGGCCTTTATCAAGGTGGTTTTTCCTGCGCCCATGGGTGCGTGGAGGCTAAGCATTTTTGACTTAGCCTTTTTGATGAGTTGTTGGGCTGCTTCTTGGAGTTGAAGTTCTGTGTAACTAATTTCCATAAAAACCAAAAAATTATTTAGGGTATAAAACTACAAACGGAATAATCATCTCCTCCAATGATACCCCGCCATGCTGATACGTATTCCGATAGTAACTCACATAATGATTATAATTATTAGGATACGCAAAAAACAGGTCGTTCTTCGCAAAAATAAACGAACTGCTCATGTTAATTTTGGGGAGATGGATCTTGGTCGGGTCTTGGGCGGCCAATACATCTTTATCGTCGTAAGTCAGGCTACGACCGGTTTTATAGCGGAGGTTGAGACTGGTTTCTTTGTCGCCGATAACCTTTGAAGGCTGTTTTACGTTGATGGTGCCGTGATCGGTGGTGATAATGAGTTTCATTCCCAATTGCTGTGCCTGTTGTATAATTTCTAACAGGGGGGAATTTTTAAACCAGCTTTGGGTCAACGAACGGTAGGCCTTGTCATTGCTGGCGAGCTCTTTGATGACTTCCATTTCGGTTTTGGAGTGGCTGAGCATGTCCACAAAATTGTATACGATTACGGTTAAATCGTTGTCTTTCTGTGTTTTGAAATTTTGGGATAGCTGTTTTCCTTGCCGTAGACTGGTGATTTTATGGTACTCCCATTTGATGTCAAGTCCCAAACGTTTAATCTGTGCGCCTAAAAATTTATCCTCGAACAGGTTTTTGCCGCCTTCGTCGGTGTCGTTTTTCCACCAATCGGGATAGCGTTTTTCCATGTCCAAGGGCGTAAGTCCAGAAAAAATGGCGTTTCGGGCGTATTGCGTGGCCGTAGGGAGGATGCTGAAATAGGAATCTTCCTTGGTCTTTTTGTAAAAGGAACTGACGGAATCCTCAAATGCGTACCATTGATCATAGCGCAGGTTATCGATTACCACGAGCAGGGTGGGAGTGTCTCCTATTTCGGGAGCGATCCATTCCTTAAATAAGGTATGTGACATGACGGGACCATCTCCATCGAACCAATCCTCATAATTTTTATCGACGAATTTTCCGAAGTGGTTGTTGGCTTCCGCTTTTTGTGACTCGAGGATTTCGAACATGCTATTGTCTTCGATCTCTTCTAGGCGCAATTCCCAATATATAAGTTTCTTGTAGAGTTCTGTCCATTCTTCAATGGAATTGACCATGGACAAGTCCATTGCTATTTTCCGGAATTCCTGCTGATAGTTTGCGGTGGTTTTTTCGGATACCAAGCGGGAATGGTCGAGATTTTTCTTAAGGGACAATAATATTTGATTGGGATTCACCGGTTTAATAAGATAATCGGCAATTTTGGATCCGATGGCTTCTTCCATGATAAACTCCTCTTCACTTTTGGTTATCATAACCACGGGAATCGAAGAATCAATGACCTTGATTTCATTGAGTGTTTCCAATCCCGAGATTCCGGGCATGTTCTCATCCAAAAAAACGATGTCGACACGGGATTTTTTGAGTTCCTCCAAAGCTTCCTGTCCACTTTGACAGGTAATGACGTCGTAGTTCTTTCCTTGTAAAAAAATAATATGGGGCTTTAAAAGATCGATTTCGTCATCGGCCCAGAGAATTGTTATTTTGTTCATATTTTAAAATAGGGATTAGGGGGTTCGAGTTAGTGGGCTAATGAGCTAGCGAGCTTCTGACTGGTGAACTCGGGAGTTTTCGAATGCTTTTCGACAGTCAAATAATTATAAACTCACAAACCCCTAAACTTATAAACCCATTTCCATAACTTTGAATTTATTGAATTGCCTTCAAACCGAAATATATCTTGGATAAATCTAAAAAACTCAAAATATTCAATGATCCAATTTACGGATTTATTGCCATTCCCAATGCGCTCGCATTCGACCTGATCGCCGAACCTTATTTTCAGCGGTTGCGGCGAATTTCGCAGATGGGACTTTCGTATTTGGTGTATCCGGGGGCGCATCATACCCGTTTTCACCATGCACTGGGCTGTATGCACTTAATGCAACAGGCTGTACAAGTACTTCGTTTAAAGGGCATTGAAATCACGGAGGAGGAGGAAAACGGACTATACTGCGCCATCCTCTTGCACGATATTGGTCATGGTCCGTTTTCGCATGCCATGGAACACAGTATTGTCGCGGGTACGAGCCATGAGCAAATTTCCCTGAAATTCATGCAGGTCTTGAATGAGAAGTTTAACGGAAGTTTAACGATGGCCATCGAAATCTTCAAGGGCCAACATAAAAAATCCTTTTTAAACCAATTGGTATCAAGCCAGTTGGATATGGATCGGCTCGATTATCTCAAGCGCGATAGTTTTTATACAGGTGTGGCCGAGGGCAACATCAATGCTGAACGCCTTATAACCATGTTGAACGTGGTCGATGATCGGTTGGTAGTACAGGAGAAAGGTATCTATTCCGTAGAAAAATTTCTAATGGCGCGGCGTTTTATGTACTGGCAGGTATACCTTCATAAAACGGGCATTGTCGCCGAACAGCTGTTGATTCGGACGCTTAAACGCGCAAAGGAGCTTCTTGCCCATGGAGATGTTTTGACCTGTAGCGAACCTTTACGATTTTTTATGACCCATAAAATCAATCGGGATGATTTTGATCAGACCGTGCTCGATACCTTTGCCAAACTCGATGATATCGACATCCTAGCCGCTTTAAAGGATTGGCAATACCATCCCGATTTTGTGTTGTCGCATTTATGCCGCATGATTATCGATCGGCGTTTACTGAAAATAAAGCTCAAAAACAAGCCTATCACCGAAGGGCGATTTCGGAGGTATTTTGACCACTTCGCAAATAAACACAAGCTCACCGACTATGAGACCGGCTATTTTGTTTTCACGGGAACCATTGAAAATCAAGCCTATGACCAGCATCACCAGAATATCAACATCCTAAGAAAAAATGGTAAGTTGATAGATGTTGCCAAAGCATCCGATCAACTGAATTTAAAAGCCTTGTCTAAAAAGGTCGTTAAACATTATTTGTGTTATCCGAAAGCTAATGGCCAGTGAGCAGAAACATTGGACTGTGATCCCTTTTGATTTGAAAATGAGGCATACGGAGAACAGGTCAACGTTCAAAAACCCATTTGTAAGTATTTGGAGCTTGTCTACTGCTGGCATTGAACAGTGAACCCCAACTTGCAATCCTTAACACCGAATTTCCAGAAACACCGAAATTCCAGCAAAAAAATATAGGTAAAAATAACGTCCACTACGACGAATAAAATTTTATTGCCTGTTTTTGAATTTGACTTTGACTTTTGGGTTTGTATTTTTTCTTACTTTTGTTCCCATGATTTTTACGGCAGGTCAAATTGCGGGAATTTTAGAGGGCGATCTTGAAGGCGACGCCGATATTACCGTTCACAAATTGGCTAAAATCGAGGAAGGCGAAAAAGGAGCACTGACCTTTTTGGCCAATCCGAAGTACACATCCTATATATATTCCACCAAAGCATCCATAACTATTGTCAACAAGGATTTCGTTCCCGAGCAAAAGTTGAAAACTACTTTGATAAAGGTCGATGATGCCTACAAATCATTTTCGCGCATACTTGAGTACTATAATCAGGTAAAGAATAACAAAACCGGCATTGAGCAACCGGTGTATTTGTCGGAAAATGTATCATATGGCTCGGATGTTTATCTCGGCGCATTTTCTTACTTGGGAAATAACGTTAGCATTGGTAATAATGTGAAAATTTATCCGAACGTTTACATAGGGGATAATGTTTCCATTGCGGATAATGTTATTGTCTTCCCTGGGGCTAAAATTTATTCCGAATCCGTAATCGGTAAAAACTGCATCATACATAGTGGAGTGGTAATCGGAGCGGACGGTTTCGGGTTTAGTCCCAATAAAGAGGGGGAATTTCAAAAGGTGCCCCAAACCGGGAATGTAATTTTAGAGGATGATGTAGATGTTGGTGCCGGTACTACTATTGACCGGGCGACTTTGGGATCGACCATCTTGAGAAGAGGGGTAAAACTCGACAACCAGATTCAGATTGCCCATAATGTAGAAATAGGGGAACATACGGTTATCGCCGCACAAACCGGTATCGCCGGTTCGGCCAAAATAGGAAGAAGATGCATGATAGGCGGGCAAGTGGGTATCGTGGGTCATATTACGATCGGTGATAACGTAAAAATCCAAGCACAGTCCGGTATCGGTCGCAACGTAAATAGCAACGAGATTTTACAAGGTTCACCCGCACTTAATTATGGTGATTACAACAAATCTTACGTACACTTTAAGAATTTACCGAAAATTTCGAGTCGACTAGATGAGCTTGAAAAAAATAGTATGTATCCGAAAGGAACATGAACCTCTCAATTAACAAATGAAACAGAGAACCATTAACAAAGAGGTCATTCTAAAGGGTGTCGGTCTTCATACCGGTGCCGACGTGACCATGAAATTCGTACCGGCACCTGTGAATCACGGCTACGCCTTTAAAAGAGTTGATTTAGAAGGAACGCCCATAATTGAGGCCGATGTCAAATACGTGGTCAATACCCAAAGGGGTACCAATCTTGAAAAACGAGGGGTGAAAATACAGACCTCCGAGCACGTTTTAGCGGCTTTGGTCGGCATGGAAATCGACAATGTGCTTATCGAATTGGATGCCCCCGAACCTCCGATTATGGACGGTTCGGCAAAATATTTCGTGGAAGCCCTTGAAATTGTCGGCGCCAAGGAACAGGATGCGGATCGTGAGGTATATGTTGTAAAGGATGTTATAACGTACAAGGATGAGGATACCGGTAGTGAATTGACGGTAATTCCTGCGGATACGTACCAAGTGACCACAATGGTAGATTTCGGTACCAAGGTACTGGGCACACAGAACGCCACCCTTGAGAATCTTTCTGAATTTAAAGAGGAAATTGCGAGTGCGAGAACCTTTAGTTTTCTTCATGAACTGGAGATGTTACTGGATAATGGACTTATTAAAGGTGGGGATTTGAACAACGCCATCGTTTATGTAGACAAGGAAATTTCCGCGAGCACGATGAAGAAGCTGGAAAATGCTTTCGAAAAGAAAAAGCTCTCGGTAAAACCAAACGGTATTTTAGATAATTTGACCCTACACCAGCCCAATGAGGCGGCAAGACACAAGTTGCTAGACGTAATTGGTGACCTAGCCTTGGTCGGTTCCCGAATTCGGGGAAAGGTCATCGCCAATAAACCGGGGCATTATGTGAACACCCAATTTGCTAAAAAATTATCCAATATCATCAAGTTTGAAAAGCGCAACAAAGTGCCCAAATATGATTTGGATCAACCCCCTTTGATGGACATCCATCAAATTATGGCCATGCTGCCACACCGTCCGCCATTTCTTCTTATCGACCGTATATTGGAACTTTCCGATACCCATGTCGTCGGCATGAAGAATGTGACGATGAACGAGCCTTTTTTCATTGGGCACTTTCCCGGCGCACCCGTTATGCCCGGTGTACTTCAAGTAGAGGCCATGGCGCAAACAGGTGGCATCTTGGTGCTCAGTACGGTGCCCGATCCCGAAAACTATCTCACGCTTTTTATGAAAATCGATAACGTAAAGTTCAAGCAAAAGGTTTTACCGGGCGATACGCTGATATTCCATTGTAGCCTGATTTCCCCCATTCGAAGGGGTATCTGTCATATGCAAGCCTACGCATACGCCAATAGCAAGTTGGTATGTGAAGCGGAGATGATGGCTCAAATCGTCAAAAAGAATTAGCATGAACCAACCCTTGGCGTACATCCATCCGGGTGCCAAAATTTCAAAAAAAGTTGTTGTTGAGCCTTTTACGACCATCCATAATAACGTAACCATCGGTGATGGTACTTGGATCGGCTCCAATGTAACGATAATGGAAGGTGCCCGCATCGGAAAAAACTGTAATATTTTTCCAGGTGCCGTTATTTCCGCACCCCCACAAGATTTAAAATACAAGGGCGAGGATACCACGGTAATTATCGGGAACAACACTACGATACGGGAGTGCGCGACCATTCATAAGGGCACTTCTGATCGAAATAAAACCGTTATCGGGAAAAATTGCCTTATAATGGCGTATTGCCATATAGCCCATGATTGTATCGTCGGCGACAATTGCATATTTTCCAATAATTCTACCTTGGCAGGCCATGTAACGGTCGGTGATAACGTAATTTTAGCAGGCCTTGTTGCCGTGCACCAATTTGTATCCGTAGGACGGCACGCCTTTGTTACCGGCGGGTCACTGGTGCGAAAAGATGTTCCTCCTTTTGTTAAGGCGGCTAGGGAACCTCTTTCTTACGTAGGTATTAATTCCGTTGGATTACGAAGACGAGGGTTCAAGTCGGAAAAAATTAGGGAGATACAGAATATATATCGCATCCTCTATCAAAAAAATTACAATAATTCCCAAGCCACCCAGATTATCGAAGCCGAAATGGAGGCCACGCCCGAAAGGGATGAAATCCTTCAGTTTATCCGAGATTCTCAACGGGGGATTATGAAGGGGTATTTTAGCAATAGTTAAATTGATTTGAAAATGTGTCAATTTGAAAATGAAAACTTTTAGGATAATAGTATTTTCAAATCGACCGATCTTCAAATTTTCATATTTATTTCAACCTTAAACCCTAAAAAATGGCATCAACATCCGATATACGAAAAGGCCTATGTATTCGCTACAACAACGATATTTATAAAATCACCGAATTTTTACATGTTAAGCCGGGCAAAGGTCCCGCTTTTGTGCGTACCAAACTGAAAAGTGTGTCTACTGGCAAGGTATTGGAAAACACTTTTTCTGCGGGTCATAAAATTGAGGATGTCCGTGTCGAGACTCGTTCCTACCAATTTTTGTATGCGGATGGGCAGACCTACCATTTTATGAACACCGACGATTACAACCAGATAGCACTTCAAGAAAGTGCTTTGGACACTCCAGATCTTCTAAAGGAAGGTGAAGTGGTAACTATTTTATTCAATACGGAAGATGCCATGCCGCTTTCCGTAGACATGCCTGCTAGCGTTGTCCTAGAAGTCACCTACACCGAACCCGGTGTAAAGGGAAATACTGCTACCAACGCCACCAAGCCCGCCAAGGTAGAGACCGGTGCGGAGATAAACGTGCCCCTGTTCATCAACGAAGGCGATAAAATCAAGGTCGATACGTCTAGCAGTTCGTATATGGAAAGGGTCAAGGATTAATCATTAATTAATAGTCACTAATTCCTTTTCTTTGAAATTTCCAACACCCCATACCCTAAAACAAATCGCTACCATAATCGGTTGCGAATACGTCGGTGCGGACGATTTTCCGGTGCTGGGGATGAACGAGATCCATGTGGTGAAGAAAGGGGATATCGTTTTCGTAGACCATCCAAAGTATTATGATAAGGCATTGAATAGCAAGGCATCAGTCGTTCTTATCAATAAAAAGGTTGAATGTCCGGAAAACAAGGCTTTGCTGATTACAGATGATCCGTTTCGGGATTTCAATATATTGACCAATTATTTCAAACCCTTTGAAAAAGCGCTGAGCACGATTGCAAGTTCCGCTGTTATCGGGAAGGGTACGGTAATTCAACCCAATGTCTTTATCGGAAATAATGTGGTTATCGGCGTTAATTGTCTGATTCATGCCAATGTATCCATTTATGATAATTGCATCATTGGAAACAATGTGGTCATCCACTCAGGCACGGTGCTGGGTTCCGATGCCTTTTATTACAAGAACAGACCGGAGGGATTCGATAAGTTGATCTCCGGGGGACGGGTGGTTTTAGAGGATGACGTAGAGCTGGGAGCTCTGTGTTCCATTGATAAGGGTGTCACAGGGGATACCACGATCAGAAAAGGGACAAAACTGGACAATCAGGTACATGTCGGCCATGATACGGTCATTGGTGAAAAATGCCTGATTGCTTCCCAAACGGGCATTGCTGGCTGCGTCATTATTGAGGATGAGGTAACCCTTTGGGGGCAGGTAGGTACTACCAGTGGGATTACCATCGGAAAAAAAGCGGTCATTATGGGCCAGACTGGCGTAACGAAATCCGTTCCGGGAGGTAAAAGTTATTTCGGAACGCCCATAGAAGAATCCCGTGAAAAATTGAAACAATTGGCTAACGTAAAGAAAATACCGGCGATTTTAAAGAATATGGGGCAATAATTACGCTCCCAAACCTTTAGAAATCATTTTCAATCCCATATTTTTGTGATTCGGAAAAGAGGAAGGAGACAATTGGCGATTACGGAATGTCTGGAATACAACTTTCTAAATCCACCTAACTTTATTCAAACAATAAACACTAAACTAGAAACCTGAAAATATGAGCGTATTAGTCAATAAAGATTCCAAAATAATCGTACAAGGTTTCACTGGAAGTGAGGGTACTTTTCATGCCGAACAGATGATCGAATACGGCACCCAGGTCGTCGGAGGTGTAACTCCTGGCAAAGGTGGACAGGAACATTTGGGAAGACCGGTGTTCAACACCGTTCAAGAGGCCGTAGAAAAGGTAGGTGCCGATACGAGTATCTTATTCGTGCCACCGGCCTTTGCTGCCGATGCGATCATGGAGGCTGCCGAAGCGGGTATTAAAGTAATTATTACGATTACAGAAGGTATTCCCATTGCCGATATGGTAAAAGTTGCGGATTATATAAAAAATAGGGATTGTCGTTTGATAGGACCCAACTGTCCCGGTGTCATTACACCTGGAGAGGCAAAAGTAGGCATCATGCCCGGGTTCGTTTTCAAAAAAGGAAACGTGGGTATCGTTTCAAAATCGGGAACCCTGACCTACGAGGCGGCCGATCAGGTAGTACGCCAAGGATTGGGTATCACAACGGCCATCGGTATCGGTGGAGACCCGATAATCGGAACAACGACCAAGGAAGCCGTAGAGCTTTTGATCAACGATCCCGAGACGAAAGCCGTGGTCATGATTGGTGAAATCGGAGGCCAATTGGAAGTTGATGCCGCTAAATGGTACAAAGCGAGCGGAAGTAAAAAACCGATTATCGGATTTATTGCCGGTGAAACCGCCCCTGCAGGCCGAACCATGGGCCATGCCGGTGCCATTGTAGGTGGTAGCGACGATACTGCGCAAGCCAAGAAAAAAATCATGAGGGAGCACGGCATTCATGTTGTAGATTCCCCCGCCGAAATCGGATTGAAGGTCAAAGAGGTGATGGGGTAGGGAAATTGCAAAATCCAAAAATAAACGAACCAGCCTACCGGTTGGCAGGTTTCAAATCTGTCCCGTTGAGCACAGTCGAAATGCCACATGCCATATGTTGATAAATTAATGTTGAGGCGCAAAATGTTGCGTCTCTACTAACATAAATCTACCTTACGATGAAATTGTTAGAAGGAAAAAACGTAATTATAACTGGTGCCAGCCGAGGTATTGGAAGAGGCATTGCCGAAATATTTGCGAACCACGGGGCCAATGTAGCCTTTACGTACAGTTCTAGCGAAAAACCCGCGTTGGAACTAGAAAAAGAACTGGTCGCTAAAGGCGTTAAGGCAAAGGCCTATAAAAGCGACGCCGCAAGCTTTGAACAGGCAGATGCCCTAGTGGCCAAGGTTTTAGAGGATTTTGGTGGAATCAATGTCCTCATCAATAACGCGGGCATCACCAAAGATAATCTTTTGATGCGTATGTCAGAGGCTGATTTTGATAGCGTTATCGAGATTAATCTGAAGTCCGTCTTCAATATGACCAAGGCCGTGCAGCGCACTTTCCTTAAACAGCGTAGCGGCTCTATCATTAATATGAGCAGTGTTGTGGGCGTCAAAGGAAATGCGGGCCAGACCAATTATGCGGCCTCGAAAGCAGGTATGATCGGCTTTACAAAATCAGTTGCCCTGGAACTCGGTTCCCGTAACATCCGTTGTAACGCTATTGCACCGGGATTTATCGAAACCGAAATGACCGACAAGCTCGACGAAAAAACGGTACAGGGCTGGCGTGACGGTATTCCCCTAAAACGCGGTGGATCGCCCGAAGATATCGCCAATGCCTGTTTGTTTTTTGCTTCTGACCTTTCGCTTTACGTAACTGGTCAGGTATTGAACGTCGATGGGGGGATGCTTACCTAGTTATGAGTTCAGAGTCTTTTCTGACTCATAATTCTGAACTTAGAAACTCATAACTGAAATAGAACGAATCTTCCATGAGTGTTCAAACGGTTGTATTGATAGTTTTGGCCGTGATTCTATCCGCTGGTTTAGTCCTGTTTCAATACTACTACAAAACCAAACGAAAGGGCAAGCTCTCCGTAATATTGTCCTTATTGCGTTTTTTCGCATTTTTCGGGGTCTTTCTATTGCTGATCAATCCTAAGTTTACGAAAAATGAATATCGCATCGAAAAGGCCAAGCTGATTGTTCTAGTCGATAATTCCACTTCGGTTGTGGCATCCAAGGATACCATCCAAAGAATTATTGAAAAGATCAATCAAAATAATGCGATAAACGATCGATTTGAACTAGAACACTATGGTTTTGGAACGAAATTAAGGGGTGGAGCCGCCATTAATAGTGCTTCTACGTTCAATCACGATTCAACATATACCGAAAAAAACACTGATATTACAGGGGCTCTACGGGGACTTCAAGAAATCTATTCCGCATCCAATACGGCCATAGTACTACTAACCGACGGCAATCAAACCCTGGGTCAGGATTACGAATATTATGGAAGTAATCAAAAATCCCCTATTTATCCTATAGCGATAGGCGATACTACCCGTTACGACGATATAGCAATTTCGCAGGTAAATGCAAACCGGTATGCCTTCCTTAAAAATAAGTATCCCATTGAAGCCTATGTTTCCTACAACGGGAAGACCGATGTACAAACCGCACTAAAAGTTTCCGTCAACGGAAGAACGGTATTTCGAGAGAATATTTCGTTTTCGGAAGCAGATAATGCCAAGACCATCAACACCCTGTTGAATGCCAATTCAGTAGGAGTGAAGAACATTATCGTATCTATTGATTCGCTGGCGAACGAACGGAACACGAGCAACAATTTCCGACAAATTGCGGTAGAGGTCATCGACGAAAAGACAGATATTGCCATCGTCTCGAACCTCTTGCATCCTGATATTGGAGCCTTGAAAAAAGCGATAGAGAGCAATGAACAGCGTACGGTATCCATAGAAAAACCGAGTGTCGACGTAAAGCAACTTGACGATGCTGACCTGTTCATACTGTATCAGCCCGACGCTTCCTTTCAAACCGTATACGATTACATCCAAAAGAAAAAAGCCAATATATTTACCATTACAGGCACCCAAACGGACTGGAATTTCTTGAACAAGGTGCAAAAAAGTTTTTCAAAGAGCAGTTATAATCAAGCAGAGGAAATCTTCCCAAGCATGAATTCCGGTTTCGGTCTTTTTGATATCAGCGATTTTTCGATTCAGGATTTTCCACCTTTGAGTAGTAATTTGGGGGAAATACAGCTTGATATTTCGGGAGAAACATTGTTGACCCAGCGTATCAAAGGCACAGAACTAAATCAGCCTTTACTTGCGGTCATCGGAAAAGGTACGCAAAGGGAAGCCGTATTATTCGGAGAAAACAGTTGGAAATGGCGGATGCAAAGTTTTCGCAACGAACAAAATTTTAAAAATTTCGACGAATTTATAGGAAAATTGGTACTATACCTTACCACCAATACTTCTAAAGAGCGGTTGATGTTGGAGTATAGCTCCGTCTACGCGGGAAATAGCACGACAAAGATAACGGCAACCTTTTTTGATGAAACCTATGTATTCGAGCCTAATGCGACAATAGATATCAAGCTTAAAAATACCGATACTGAAGCAGTAATTGACATGCCCATGCTTTTGAAGGGAAGCTATTACGAATCGGATTTGAGCAATCTTGTCCCGGGAAGTTATGATTTTACGGTATTGGTACGTAACGAAAACCTTTCAAAATCAGGCAGTTTCACTATTCTTGACTTTGATGTGGAAAAACAATTGGTATCGACCGATTATCAAAAATTGGCGCGTTTAGCCAATAATACAGGGGGGAAAGGATATTTTCCATCCCAAATAGAAACCCTGTTTTCTGATCTTTCAGAAGACGACCGCTTCTTACCCGTTCAGAAAGGCGAACAAAATACCGTACCTTTGATCGATTTTCGAATACTCTTGGCTTTAATAGCCTCCGCATTGGCGGCAGAGTGGTTCATCAGAAAATATAACGGATTAATCTAAACTAAGAATAACTATGGATAAATTACCAAAAATTGCATTACCTATTATTTTCGGCCTGATTGTGCTGGTCATTTTAATTTCAAAATCTGCCGTTACCATTGATTCAGGGGAGGCTGGTGTCTTATATAGAACCTTTGATGAAGGAGTTGTGACGGATGAGCCCCCATTGGGTGAAGGATTTCATATCGTGGCCCCTTGGAATAGGGTGTTCGTTTATGAGGTACGTCAACAAGAAGTATTTGAAAAACTAAAAGTACTTTCTTCGAACGGTCTCGATATTCAATTGGAGGCTTCGGCTTGGTTTCAACCGAAATATGAAGATTTGGGAAAACTACATCAGGAAAAAAGTGAGATGTATAAGGAGCGGATTTTGCTCCCGGCCATTCGTTCCGCAGCACGAAGTGTTGTCGGAAGGTATACTCCTGAACAGTTATATTCGAGCAAAAGAGACGCTATTCAGGAAGAAATTTTTGAGGAAACGCAAAAGATAGTGGACGACCAATACATTCAATTGAACGACATCTTGGTACGTGACGTTACCTTGCCCGAGACCATCAAGGATGCCATCGAGCGTAAATTGAGACAGGAGCAGGAATCTTTGGAATACGAATTCCGTTTGGTGACGGCCAAAAAAGAAGCTGAAAAAGTAACTATCGAAGCTCAGGGAAAGGCCAATGCCAATAAAATTCTAAGCGCCTCACTTAATGATCAAATATTACGGGACAAAGGAATCGATGCCACTTTAAAGCTGGCACAGTCCGCCAATGCTAAAATAGTAGTAGTGGGAGGTGGCGAATCGGGTCTTCCGTTGATTTTAGGAAATAATTAAAATAAATTTGTTCGGTTGAAATTAAATTTTAATTTTACATCTGTAATGAAGAACAGCAACACACATCACCATTTTTATACTTGCGCTCAAGCGAGGTAAAACTGTATGTAGTGTTATCACATATTTTTTACGACCCGTTTGAGCAATCAAACGGGTTTTTTAATTAGCACATTTTATATGATACGAATAGCTATCCAAAAATCCGGACGCCTAAACGAAGATTCGCTGCAGATGTTAAAAGACTGTGGCATTTCAATTGACAATGGCAAGGACCAATTAAAGGCATCCTCCCGAAATTTTCCGTTGGAGGTTTTTTACCTTAGAAACGGCGATATTCCTCAATATTTACGGGATGGGGTTGTAGATATTGCCATTATCGGGGAGAATGTTTTGATCGAGAAGGGCGAGGATATCGAGATTGCCGAAAAATTGGGCTTTTCGAAATGTAAGGTGTCCCTTGCCGTACCGAAAACGATAAAGTACGCTTCCGTGGCGGATTTCGAGGGAAAACGTATTGCAACCTCTTACCCGAATACCGTTCGGAATTATTTGAAGAAAAAGGGAGTCAATGCCGATTTGCATATCATCAATGGTTCCGTAGAAATTGCCCCGAATATCGGGCTGGCGGATGCGATTTGCGATATTGTTTCCAGTGGAAGTACACTTTTTAAAAACAATCTAAAGGAAGTAGAGGTGATACTTAAAAGTGAAGCGGTATTAGCGGTTTCCCCAAAAATTTCCGAAGAGCGCAGGGAGATTTTAAAAAGGATTCAATTCCGAATTAAGTCCGTATTACAGGCGCGGCAATCCAAATACGTATTGCTGAACGCCCCGAACGATAAGCTAGATCAAATTTTGTCTTTGCTGCCCGGCATGCGGAGTCCCACAGTTTTACCTTTAGCTCAAGAGGGATGGAGTTCTGTACACACCGTCATCAATAAAGATAAATTCTGGGAGGTTATTCATGAATTGAAAGAAGCCGGAGCAGAAGGTATTCTGGTATGCCCGATCGAGAAAATGGTGATTTAATAATGAACAAAATTTATAATCCGAATAAAGCCGATTGGAAGGACGTTTTAAAACGCCCGACACAGACCGTTGCCGATATCGAAGAGAAGGTAAATACTATTTTTAAGGAAGTCGAACAGGAAGGGGATCATGTGCTGAAAGTATACACCAAAGAATTCGATAAGGTTGCCTTGGATGATCTTAAGGTTTCAAGAGCGGAGATAGAGGATGCAAAAACGCAGGTATCACGGGAACTTAAGGATGCCATTCAATTGGCGAAAACGAATATCGAGACCTTTCATAAAGCCCAAATAACGGATAAAATAGAGGTAGAAACGGTAAGGGGAGTCCACTGTTGGCAGGAAAAACGTCCGATTCAAAAAGTCGGGCTGTATATTCCGGGAGGTACCGCACCGTTGTTCTCGACCATTTTGATGTTGGCCGTTCCCGCAACCATTGCGGGTTGCCAAAAAATTGTTTTGTGTTCACCTCCAAACAAGGCGGGTAAAATACATCCAGCGATTTTGTATACGGCAGATTTATGCGGAATAAGTCAAGTTTATAAGGTAGGAGGCATACAGGCCATTGCGGGCATGACCTTTGGCACGGAAACCATACCACAGGTCTACAAAATATTCGGTCCCGGTAACCAATATGTAACCGTAGCCAAGCAAATCGCCACAAAATACGGTGTAGCCATCGACATGCCGGCGGGTCCGAGTGAACTTTTGGTCGTTGCCGACGATACGGCGAGCGCGGCCTTTGTGGCGTCCGATTTATTGAGTCAGGCAGAGCACGGCGTAGATAGTCAGGTGATATTGGTATCGACATCCAAAGAACTGATCGACGAGGTAGAAAAAGAAGTTGAAAGACAGATTCAAAACCTACCAAGAAAAGGAATTGCTCAAAAAGCCATCGATAACAGCAAGTTGATATATGTTGCCGATGACCAAACCGCCATCGACCTAATCAACGAATATGGTCCCGAACATTATATCGTGTGTGTCGAAAACGAGGATTTTTATGTGGAAAATGCGATAAACGCCGGATCTATTTTTATTGGCAATTACACACCCGAAAGTGCAGGGGATTATGCCTCGGGAACAAATCATACCCTACCGACAAACGGTTACGCCAAACAATACAGTGGCGTAAACTTGGACAGTTTTATGAAAAGTATGACCTTTCAAAAAATAACCAAGGAGGGAATCAAGGCAATAGGTAATGCCATAGAAATCATGGCAGAGGCGGAAGGCTTGCAGGCGCATAAAAATGCGGTGACCTTGCGATTGGAAAGCTTGAAATAGCAAGGTTATCCGGTAAGCACCACGGCTACGCTTAGCAGAGGCGCAGTCGCGACCTTGATGGCAGCCGGCAATTTTTTAGTTAATGCTTAGCAGAGTCGAAGTACTGAACGTACGTCGTAATCAACTTTTGGTATATATTCCCAAGAATGAAGAACGCAATGAATTTCAACCTCGATACAATAACAAGGGAAAACGTGAAAGGCCTAAAACCCTATTCCTCTGCCCGTGACGAATACGTTGCCGATGGTTCGCCAATGGTGTTTTTAGATGCCAACGAAAACCCCTTCGAGAACGGGGTGAACCGCTATCCCGATCCCCAGCAACGGCGTTTGAAGACCGTTTTGGCGGAGGAGAAGGAGGTTACCATTGAAAATATGCTGCTGGGCAACGGCAGCGATGAAGTTTTAGATTTGATTTTCCGTGCGTTTTGTGAACCAAAGGTGGACAATATCATCACACTTCCCCCAACCTATGGTATGTACAAAGTGCTGGCCGGTATCAATCATATTGAAAACCGTGAGGTACTACTTACCAAGGATTTTCAGCCTGATGTAGAAAATATTTTAAAGCTGGTGGATGAACATTCCAAATTACTATTTCTTTGTTCCCCGAACAATCCTACCGGCAATAGTTTTTCGGAGGAAAAAATCATCCGATTGTTGGAAGGTTTCAAAGGTTTGGTGGTAATTGATGAAGCCTATATCGATTTTTCGGACGGACAAAGTTGGACAAAAAGATTGGAAGAATATCCCAATCTTATTATTACGCAAACGTTATCCAAAGCATACGGATTAGCGGGCATACGGTTGGGGGTCTGCATGTCATCCAAAGAAATCACAAGCGTTTTGAATAAGATAAAACCTCCTTATAATATCAACGCGCTTACACAAAAACACGCTTTAAAAAGGTTGCATGGTATCTCAAGGATTCGCTTGGAAATCGCTGAAATACTTAATCAGAAAAAACTGGTAATGAATGTTCTGAAGCATGTCGCCTTTATAGAAAAGGTATACCCATCCGATGCCAATTTTGTATTGGTTAAAGTTGATGATGCCGATAAACGGTACGCACAACTACTGAAAAAGGGTATCGTGATCAGAAACCGTAGCAATCAACCGCTCTGCGAAAATACCCTTCGGTTTACTATCGGAACCCCCGAAGAAAATATTAAGTTGGTAATGGCCTTGAAAGAAATAAATTAGGTAGAATGAAAACGTTAGAAAAAGATAGTCCAAATAATACAAGTTCGAAGACGGCGCGAAGGAAGGTGCTTTTTATAGATAGGGATGGCACGATAATAAAGGAAACCGTTGACGAGCAGATCGATGGGTTCGAAAAAATGCTATTCTACCCGAAGGCCTTCACTTTTTTGGGAAAAATCGCCAAGGAATTGAATTACGAGTTGGTCATGATCACCAATCAAGACGGATTGGGTACAGATTCCTTTCCGGAGGATACGTTTTGGCCTGTCCATAATTTTATAATGACATCTTTCGAGAACGAAGGGGTTGTTTTCGACAAGGTCTTTTTAGATCGGACGTTTCCCCATGAAAATGCGGACACCCGAAAACCGGGTATAGCCTTGCTGACCGAGTATTTTACTGAAGCTTACGATTTAGAAAATTCTTTCGTCATTGGCGATCGCCTTACTGACATGGAACTGGCGAAAAACCTAGGCTCAAAAGGTATTTTTATCAATGATGACACTAACTTGGGAACTGGCGAGATAACCGTTAAACGGGAAGAACTAGACTCGGTAATTGCTTTGGAAAATAATGATTGGGAGAAAATCTATGAGTTCTTAAAGCTGGAGAGCAGGGTTTCCGAATTCCATAGAAAAACCAACGAGACCGACATCCATATAAAAATCAATTTAGATGGGACCGGTAAAAGTGATATCAAAACTGGCCTAGCATTTTTCGACCATATGCTGGACCAACTCGCCCGTCACGGCCAAATGGACATAGAAATCAAGGTCGATGGCGATCTGGAAGTCGATGAGCATCACACCATAGAGGACACCGGCATAGCCCTTGGCGAAGTATTCCATGAAGCTTTGGGCCATAAAATGGGTATCGAACGCTATGGCTTTTGCTTGCCCATGGACGATTGCTTGGCACAGGTCGCCATCGATTTCGGCGGCCGTAACTGGCTGGTCTGGGATGCGGATTTCAAAAGGGAGAAAGTAGGCGATATGCCTACCGAAATGTTTCATCATTTTTTTAAATCCTTTACCGATGGCGCTAAGGCCAACCTGAACATCAAGGCCGAAGGCAACAACGAACACCATAAGATAGAGGCGATTTTTAAGGCGTTTGCGAAATCGATTAAAATGGCGGTTAAGCGAGATGTTATGAAGATGGTGCTACCGTCAACAAAGGGGATGCTTTAACTAATTCAAGTACAAAGCATTGAGTATTTAGTATTTCGACGTTTCGCAATAGACTAACAATGAAAACTTAATACTCAGTACTCAATACCAAAAAAATGAAAATTGTTATCATAAACTACGGTGCCGGAAACATTCAAAGCATCAAATTCGCCATCCAGCGATTGGGATATAAAGCAATCTTGAGCCATGATATCGAGGAGATACGGAATGCGGATAAGGTCATTTTTCCAGGAGTAGGTGAGGCGAGTAGTGCTATGAAAAAGTTGCGAGATAGTCAATTGGATAAACTTATTCCCGATTTGAAACAGCCGGTTCTCGGTATTTGTCTGGGTATGCAGCTGATGTGTAATTCCTCGGAAGAGGGAAACACTAAAGGTCTTGGCATTTTTGATATCGATGTTGTAAAGTTCTCGAATGCTGTGAAAGTCCCGCAAATTGGGTGGAATCAAATATCGAATTTGAAATCCAATATTTTCGACGGGGTGTGCGAGAACGAACATATCTATTTGGTGCACAGTTTTTATGCGCCACACTGTGATGAGACTATCGCAGAATCGGAATATGAGGTAAAATATAGCGCCGCTTTGCGAAAGGATAATTTTTATGGAACGCAATTTCATCCAGAGAAAAGCAGCGGTGTCGGGGCTCGGATATTACAAAATTTTCTAAACTTATGAGGATAATTCCTGCCATAGATATCATAGACGGCAAATGCGTCAGACTTTCCAAAGGCGATTACGCCACCAAGAAAATCTATAACGAAAATCCCTTGGAAGTAGCCAAAAAATTTGAAGCGCATGGCATTGAATATTTGCATTTGGTGGATTTAGACGGCGCGAAGTCCAAACACATTGTCAATCATAAGGTTTTGGAACAAATCGCTTCAAACACCAGCTTGAAAATCGACTTTGGTGGGGGACTAAAAACAGATGACGATTTGCATATTGCCTTTGAAAGCGGTGCAAGGCAAATAACTGGAGGAAGCATAGCCGTAAAGGATAAGGATACTTTCCTTGGATGGATTGAAAAGTACGGGGCCGATAAAATCATTCTCGGCGCCGATGCCAAGGATGAAAAAGTGGCCGTTTCCGGATGGCAGGAAGAATCGACCGAAGAATTGATCCCTTTTATCAAATCTTACCAAGAAAAAGGGATTCAATATGTTATTTGCACTGATATCGCCAAGGATGGTATGTTAGAAGGGCCGTCTTTTGATTTGTACCAAAAAATAATTAAAATGTCAGTACGGGCCTACCTCACCGACAGGCAGGCACTGTCGAGAACCGATGACCTCTCGCCTGCGCTCGAGGAGACATCGAAATTGAAATTGATAGCCAGCGGGGGAATATCCACTTTTGACGAACTCCCCAGACTGGCCGAAATAGGATGTGAAGGAACTATAATTGGCAAAGCGATTTATGAAAACCGTATCAGCTTGAAACAGCTTGAAGAATTTATAGTACGAAGTATGAAGTAGTGGGTACAAAGTACTGAAACCCAAGATAGCGCAACACAAAATACTCTATACTAGTACGCAACACTTAATACTAGAAAATGTTAGCAAAAAGAATCATCCCCTGTCTAGATATTAAAGACGGCCGCACGGTCAAAGGCGTCAACTTCGTCGACTTGCGCGATGCTGGTGACCCAGTCGAACTGGCGGAAATCTATAGTAGGGAAGGTGCCGATGAACTCGTGTTTTTAGATATCTCGGCAACCGAACAAAAAAGAAAAACACTGGCCGATCTGGTCTATCGGGTAGCGGAAAAAGTGAACATACCCTTTACCGTTGGCGGAGGCATCTCTTCTGTAGAAGATGTAGATGTGCTGTTGCAAAACGGGGCGGACAAGGTTTCTATCAACTCCTCGGCGGTCAAGAACCCGCAACTGATCAATGATCTGGTTGCCAAATTCGGCTCGCAATGTATCGTAGTCGCTATTGACGCGAAGCAAATTGATGGGGAATGGATCGTGCACCTTGTCGGTGGTAAAGTCCCTACCGAACGCAAGCTGTTCGAATGGGCCAAGGAAGTAGAGGAACGAGGTGCCGGGGAAATCCTATTCACTTCAATGGATCATGACGGCACCAAAGACGGATTCGCCAATGAAGCCTTGGCTCGATTATCAACGGAGTTGAACATTCCGATAATTGCATCCGGAGGAGCTGGAAATATGCAGCATTTCGCGGATACCTTTACTGTCGGAAAAGCCGATGCAGCACTAGCGGCCAGCGTTTTCCATTTTAAGGAAATTGGGATTCAGGATTTAAAGAAGAGTTTACAGGAAAGCGGAATTCCTGTTAGGATATAAAAATGTCATCCCAAGCGAGCACCTGAAAGGAAAGGCAGATTGTAAAAGAGAATGTCATCTCGAGCCAGGCTCGAGGGCAGGAAGGTGCAGTCGAGGGCCTGGGAACAAAGATACCCCTTGATTTCAAGTTAGACTATAGAAAAGAATGTCACCCCGAGTGCAGTTGAGGGTCTAGGAACACTTAGGATGCTCGACAGAAATCAAACGGACCGAATAAAAACCATCATGAAAATAGACTTCACCAAAAACTCAGACGGCCTAATACCTGCCATAATACAAGACGTAACCACCAAAAACGTCTTAATGCTCGGCTATATGAACGAGGCCGCCCTAAAAAAAACCCAAGAAACCAAAAAAGTCACTTTTTTCAGCCGCTCGAAACAGCGTTTATGGACAAAAGGGGAGGAGAGCGATAATTTTTTAAATCTGGTAGACATCAAGAACGATTGCGATAATGACACCTTATTGGTATCCGTAAATCCCGAAGGCCCGACCTGCCATACCGGTAGCGATACCTGCTGGAACGAAGAGAACACCTCGAATTTCGGCTTTTTATCCCAATTAGAGCGTGTCATTGAACAACGCCGAACATCATCCGACGTAAGCAAATCCTACGTAGCTTCTCTTTTCGAAAAGGGCATCAACAAAATAGCCCAAAAAGTGGGGGAGGAGGCCATCGAAACCGTTATCGAAGCCAAAGACGACAATGATGAGCTCTTTTTGTACGAAAGCGCGGACCTGTTGTTTCATTATCTGATTCTGCTCCAGGCCAAAGGTTTTACCTTGAAGGATATTGAGTCCGAATTGAAGAAAAGGCATAAGTAACCTAAGTGGGTTTAGGTAATATGTTGTAGAGCTTGCTTCACTTTAGTCTAGTATTACTTTGTACTTGGCACTAGGTGATGGAATACAGCATTTAATCATTAATTTCTATTTTTGATTTCAGAAGCTCCTGACAGTTTTTTATGAGATAGTCCCTTGTACTTTAAATTCTCCGCTAGTTCCATAACTGGAATCCACTGAAAATTAATGGGATACCACACCTCTCAATGATTATCGGGCAAAACCGATTCTTGGGTGTCCCTTTTCATAAAGACACGGTCTTCTTTGATAAAGACATGCTTCGTTCTGATGATTTCATGAAATTTATGCGGCTCCTTTGTTTTATTCCCCATCGTCAATGTTCTTTTTATACCTATTTCTGCCCATATTGAACACGCCAACCTTGACACCTATACCTGCGGAAAAACCGTTGATTCTGGTAATCGGACTAGGGGAGAGGTTTATGTTACTGGAAAGCCGATAGCGCATACCCACTTCGATTTGCAAATACCGATTCACATTAACTAACATATTGATACCAGGCTCTAAAACGAAAATGGCATTTGCATCCTCAAATTCACGTTCGACCTGTTGTTCGTCGATATATTCGCCGTCCGCATCAACGTAGCCGATCGCACCTGCGCCAATCAGCACCGGAAACGATAGGTTGACCCTGGATTTGCTAAAAAGTATGGGCTCCAAATGCAATCCTCCATAGGCACCCAACAAATCTTGGCTACTATTTGTAAAGGTGCCCGTCAAATTTTGATCGGAGTAAAGGAAATTACCCTCGAAACCAATTTCGAACTGTTGGTTGGCTACATAGGCCACTTTAAGACCTGCGATAGCGGTTTCTTTTCCATCTATCTCGCCAAATCGAAGGCCAAGTCCCAAATAGACTCCGTGAACTACGTTGTTTCGGTCGTTGAATTCGACATAATCCTCAGTTTCAACAGGTTCTTCGTCTTGGGCTTGGGCAAAAAAAATGGTTCCCGAGAAGAGAATTAAAAAGATTGCGATCGTGTTCTTCATTTTATACGTTGTTTCACCCCATTTGCCAAAGGGCGGTCGGGTTGCTTGTTTAAAAGACAATGGTTTTTTCAAGTAGTTGCACATAACGACTGTTTTTTTTAATTGGTCACAGTTTCGACTTCCATTTCTTTCAGCAGGATAGCCCCTTTCTTACCGGTCAATGAAATTTTTCCTCTTGGATTTTTCCCATAGGTCGCTTTGATCTCCCGCATTCTTTTCCCTTCATCGAGCATTTTTGAATCGACATTTTCGAAGGTTTTCGGCAGGCGCACCAAGCCTTCTTCCAAAGTCGCCCCGAACCGGTGTGGAAAGTCCGTAATGTTGATACTGATTTCTGAGGATTCTTGCTCGATAGCGATATCGGCCTCTGGATTCAATATCTTGGAAACCCTAAAATCCGCGACCCTCATGGTCATATCTATATCCTTGGTCAAGCGATTCAATTGGACTGCCGTGAATTTCAGGGTACCAAATAGTGTACCGACTTCATCTAAGTCCACTTCATCTTTATTGGAAAAAAGCTCAAGGGAGGTTACTTTCCCTATTTGGATATCAGTGCCACTACTGGTCACTTTTAAACTCTTGGCGTTCTCCATATCGAAAGCTCCATTTTTAAGATTGATAGTCCCATAGTCGATGGATTGTGCCCTAAGCTTTCCATATTTAACTCCGATATCGACCCTGTTAAGGTCTTCGTTGATCCAGACATCGCCATGTTCCACATCCGCCTTTAGTTTTCCCTTCCAACCTTCCATAATGACATCACCAAAAGCATTCTTTACGTCCAATTCCGCTTTTACGGGCATGTAAACGGTATAATTGACCTGTATATTGCTTCGGTCAAAATCAAAGGGATTGGCTCGGTCAAAAAAAGCACCGAAAAATCCGCTACTTTTTTCGGCGATTTCATAATTGATGGATACGTAGTTGTCACTTTGCCGTATTTCGGGACGGATCCGCTGTATCAAGTCTTCGGCATTCTCCTTTTTACGATGGGAAACCGCGATGTTTATGGTTACGGATACCTCGTCCCTTTCCCATCCAAAGAGCATGATATTCCCATATTTATTTTCCAAATGAACTTTGCCCGTATTGGTCAGGGCATAGGTTTTCGCTATCTCTTTTGTTACTTTTTCCTGTGCTGTAACTGAGTGCCCAAATAACAGCGTTAGCGCGACCCAAAGCAGTTTTTTACAAAGTGTATCCATAGTCTTCGTCTTGTATTTTGGAATCGTTTATTTGTTTCAATAGTTTTTCAATGAGTTCAATACGTTTTCGGTAATTGGATATAATCGCCTCCAATACCAGTTCATTGTCAAGGTTTTTCTGCAACTCAAGGCGTAATTGTCCATATTCGGCATCGAGCTCGTCCATAAAGGATAAAAACTCCTTCTTATCTTCATCGGATAAATTCGGATTGTCCTTTACCAACTGCACCTGATAGGAAACCAAACCTTTATAGTGCATATCGATATCCAATAGTTCTTTGGATGCGTATTGAGTTTGTACGGATGTATCTGCACCGAAAACCGATATTCCGATAAAACTGGCAATACCGATCAAAAGCACCACGGTGGCGGCTATTCGTAGCATGGGGGATTTCCAAAGCGGGACCACCTTCGGCTCTTTTGTTTTCAGCTCCCCGGCGATATGGCCCCACATTTTTTCTTTGTTGGCTTTGAGCTCGTCGAAGTCGGCTGCGTTCTCCCGTATGTGTTTTTCGAAATTGTCCATTACAAGGTGTTTATTATTTCAACTAGCTTTTTCTTTGCCCGATGATATTGCGATTTCGAGGTAGAGGTGCTAATGCCCAATACATCCCCGATTTCGGTATGATCGTATCCTTCGATCAAATACAGGTTTATTATCTGCTTATATCCGGCAGGGAGTTGCGCTATCCCCAGTTTTACTTTTTTAATATCTATAGCATCCACCTTTTCATCCGGTTCTTCGGTTAGGTAAAATTCATGTGCATCCATCGGTACGACCGGAATCCGTTTGGCTTTGAGATGGTTGATGCTTTTGTTGATTACAATCCTTTTAAGCCAAGCCCCGAACGTGCTCTCGTAATTAAAACTGCCCAAATTCTTAAAGGCGGATATAAAACTATCCTGTACGACATCCTCCGCATCCTCTTTATTGCCCAACATACGCATCCCGATATTGTACATGGCATCGACATAGAGCGCATACAACTGGTATTGCGCGCTGCTATGGCCGGCCTTGCATTTTTCAACAAGAGCCCTGTGCGTAAAACGGATGTCGGTTTCCAATTGTTATGGCCGATTATTAGAGATCGTTTAAAGTAAAAGACAATACGAATTTAGGATAGTTGCATGTAGGAAGGAGAAAAATACGAAATACCAAGTAAGAAATAGGGATGTGTACTTGAAGGATTAGTACACAGGAAGGGTTAATTATTTGTTTACATTACCCGCTTTAACGCCATTATTCTCTATTTTCGATCAGAAATTCTAAATTAGATTAAAGAGTTATCTATCAAAGAAAGTGGACCGATGAAAAATGTTTTTGCCATTTACGCCAGCGAGGATAATGTTCTAGTGCTTTATTTTTTGCGTCATTTGAAGGCATTGGAAAGGGATTACAATGTCTCTATTTGGCATGATGATCCCATTTATCCCGGGCAGGCCTGGAAACCCCAAGATGCATCTCGAATACATAGTACCGATATATTCCTTTTTTTGGTAAGCAAGGCTTTTATGTATTCCGAATTTGTCAAGCAAAGTGAATTTAAAATGGTCATCGATAGGTATAAAGAGGGTAAGTCAATGATTATACCGATACTACTTGATAATTGCCCATGGAATATCGATTTTAAGTCAAAGGACTACAACTTTACTATGAAGGAATTACGGTTTTTTCCGGAGGATGGAAGGCCAATAAGCGATTATAAGTCAGAGGATGAAATAGTTATCCGTATTACGGACAAGGTGAAGAGGATAATTTCTTCATACGACCAATATCAAAAGGAACTGAAATTCGCCGAAGAAAAGAAAAGTCTTTTGGAAGAGGCGGAAGTCCAAAGAAGGGTGGAACAAGAGTTAAAACTAAGGGAAGAAGCTCAAGCCCTGAAAAAGATCCAGGACGAGCGAAAACTAAGGGAAGAAGTCGAAGCCAGGGAAAGGGCCGAGGAGGAGGAAAGAATCAGGGAAGCGGCCGAGGCCACAGGGAAGGCGGAACAAGAAATAAAACTGAGGGAAGAAGCGGAGGCCAAAGAGAAGGCCGAGGAGGAGCAAAGAGTTAAGGAAGCAGCCGAGGCCACAAGAAAGGCGGAACAAGAAATAAAACTGAGGGAAGAAGCGGAGGCCAAAGAGAAGGCCGAGGAGGAGCAAAGAATCAGGGAAGCGGCCGAGGCCACAAGAAAGGCGGAACAAGAAATAAAACTGAGGGAAGAAGCGGAGGCCAAAGAGAAGGCCGAGGAGGAGCAAAGAGTTCAGGAAGCAGCCGAGGCCACAAGAAAGGCAGAACAAGAAGCAAGGTTAAGGGAAGAAGCGGAGGCCAAGAAGAAGGCCGAGGAGGAGGAAAGAATCAGGGAAGTGGCCGAGGCCACAAGAAAGGAGGAACAGGAAATAAAGCTGAGGGAAGAAGCGGAAGCCAAGGATAAGGCCGAGGAGAAGGAAAGACTTAGGGAAGTGGCCGAAGCCGCAAGAAAGGTGGAACAGGAAATAAAGCTGAGGGAAGAAGCGGAAGCCAAGGAAAAGGCCGAGGATGAGAAATGGTTTGTAGGAGAAACTGAGGTCAAGGAAAAGGCCGAGGATGAGAAATGGTTTGTGACAGAAACTGAGGCCGAAAGCCAGGCAGAGCAAGAGAAAAAAGTTCTAGTCAAGGGAAAGGCAGTGGTAAAGCAAACGGTTGCAGCGAAAGTACAACCCAAGAAAAGAACGGGGAAAGAGCAGAAAAAACTTCTGGAGGAATCTAGAAAATTACGATTAATGCAAGAAGATAACGCGTTAAAAAAATCAAAGAAGGCCATTAAAGCACGGGAAGAAGAATGGATAAAATTTAAGGAAGAGGCCGATGCCAAAAGAAATCAGGAGTCTGCAGACCTACAAGAAAATTCCTCTAGAACTGATCATGGTTTTGAAGAAACACCGCAGACGAAAACGACAAATCCAAAAAGAAAAGTATTTGTCTTGCTCTTGATCGCAACCCTCGTCATCGCAGGAATTTGGATTTATTCAGTCATTAATAAAAATTCTAATACCCCAATACCCGTTTTACCAGAAACTGAAGCAACAGATTTAGAAGATGTCAGCGCCACACCAGAATCTGACACGGATGTAGGGAACCAAACAGATTTAGAAAATACCAGCATTGCGCCAGAACCTGAAAATCAGACGGAAAACCAAACGGACTCCTTATCCAATTTAGAGATTGGAGGCACTTTTGGTGAAGGTATTATTTTCACTCTTGACCCTTCCGGAAAAGCTGGTAAAATTGCGTATTCCAAAGATATGGGACCTATGACCTGGGAGAACACCATGAATATTCAAGATCAATTGGGCGAGGGATGGCGATTGCCGACCATGGAAGAATTAGGCGAAATCTACGCGAATATTGGTCCAGGGGCAGCCAACAGCGGTCAATTTACAGACGAACTATATTGGAGCAGCGAAGCTTACGATGAGCATCAAGCACGGCTGGTACGGTTTAGTGACGGCAACACCTCGTTTCATTACAATAAAAGTGCGGCACATCGGCAATTTTTGGTTAGGCCGGTTCGTGATTTTGGGGAATAGCCGACAGCGTTTAATTTTTGAATACTGTTTTGCCGTCTTTGGTTAATTCAACGTTTTCACCTTTTCCTCTAAGTTCATATTCGTCGTTTTTGTACCAAATTCCCGATGCAGGTTTTTGACCAACTAAATCAATTTGGTCGCCTCCGTTAAAATAGACTTTCGCTTCATTAGTGGTGTTATTAAACGTCATTGCGAGAGTTTGCCCCTCCTTATTCTCTAGGGAAGATGTTACAATATCGTCTTCATGGGTAAAAACCACTTTTCCGTCTTTTTTCAATTCAATATCGTTTCCTTTTCCTCTCAACTCATAATTTTCACTTTTGTACCATATGCCCGATGCAGACTTTTGCGCATCCATATCAATAGTTTCTCCTTTAAAATTAAGAATTGCAGTACCTTTTGTATTGTTGAACGCCATTTCCAACTCATTTCCATCTTTGTCGGTTGACGTGCTTGTTACAATTTCGTCAGTAACTTTTCCTGCTGACTCGGTGGTTGTTGGTTCTGCATTTTCTTGCTTTGGAGTTTCTTTACAAGAATTTAAAAATAATGCTGTCAGCATCGCAATTGTCAAAAATCTTTTTGTCATTTTTTTTGATTTGTTTTTACTTAATTGTTTTCCGTTTTTATTCACGTTCGTTTGAGAAATAGGTTCGGGCATGTTTGAATGCGTTGGATAGGGAAGGTTACAGTTTGGTTTCAATAAAATATCTTTATAATTAGAACGTATCTAAGTATCCAACAAGCATGCCAATGTCCCCGTTTACTATAATTCATTGATGTGCCTTAACGAGCACGAACATGAATAGTTTCTCCTGTTTTAAAAAATTTCGGTAATTAGTTTTTCTGAGTTCCAAACAGTTGCAAATTCTTCATTTAGATTGGCAAGCGTTGTTAAGTGTATGATTTCCGAATCATATTTTTCCCCTTTAATTCCCATGCGGTCAAAGGTTGCTGTTGCATCAGAAATAAGATAGGTGTCATAACCAAAATTTCCTGCCATTCGAGTTGTTGTCGATACACAATGATTTGTGGTTATTCCTACGATAACAAGAGTGTCAATATTTAAATTGTCCAGCTGTTCTTTTAAATCTGTTCCAATAAAGGCACTATTTACGTCTTTCGTAATTATGGGTTCGTTTTCCAACGGTGTAACGTTTTCATTAAATTCAAATCCTTTGTTGGATTTGTTTAATTTGGAATTTGAGTTTTTCGAGCTATGCCTAACATGAAATATTGGCAATTCCAATTTCCGCCATATACTCAAAATCTTGCCACAGATAACCTCGGCATTTTTATTGTTCCTGTTTCCGCCCCAATATTCTTCGTCCAAAAACGCTTTTTGGACATCGATTAGAATTAGCGCGGGTTTTTTATCTCTCAATTTCATATATAAAAGTTCATTTTATTGACACATTGTTCTGCTTAATGCATTCTCCATAGCCCAAATTCTCTGGTTAAGATCCTAAATATGGGAGGAGGTCAATTTCTGTTTTATCAACACTACAAATCTATGATTTCCATTTTTTCAGAAACCCCTTACTTGTCAACAGTTTTAAACAAAAACTGGGTGAAACCTGAATTCAAAAACATCAAGTAATCAAACCCAATGCAACCCTCCACTTTTTTAGTTGTCTATGCTAAAGACAACTAAAACCGATTGCAGATGTTTAAAAAATTCAACAAAAGAGCTCAGGTTTACCGCCCTGCCCGGGTTTTTATATTGCTTTTCTTTTTTAGCACGGCCGCGATTGCCCAAATGAGCCATGCCCTAAGCGGAACAATAACCGACAAAAACAACGGCGAAACCCTTTTTGGTGCTTCCGTGTTTTTAAAGGGTACTACTATCGGCGTAGTGACCAATGAATATGGGTTTTATTCTATTACCGCCCCTGAAGGCGACTACACGTTACATGTATCGTATTTGGGTTATGCGGAAATCAATCGCAAAGTCACTCTTGATAAAAACCAAAAAATCGATTTTGAAATCAGTGAGTTTTCAACCGAATTGGAAGAGGTCGTGGTTACCGGGGACGAACCCGAAAGAGCGCTGCTCAAAAAACCTGAAATGAGCGTTTCGAAAATGAATATCGCCACCGTAAAAAAGATGCCGGTGGTCTTCGGCGAGATCGATATACTAAAATCACTGCAAATGCTTCCGGGGGTAACCGACAATGGCGAAGGTGGTGGTGGGTTCCATGTTCGGGGCGGGGCGCAGGACCAAAACCTCGTACTGTTCGATGAGGCAATCATATACAATACCTCCCATATGTTCGGTTTCTTTTCCGTTTTCAATGCCGATGCCATTAAAGATGTAAAACTGTACAAAGGGGGCATTCCCGCCCGCTTTGGCGGAAGGGTGTCTTCCGTACTCGATGTCCGCCAAAAAGATGGTAACAGCAAGAATTTTGCCTTGACCGGTGGCATTGGGCTTATCTCAAGTCGCCTCACGGTGGAAGGCCCCTTGTTCAAGGAAAAAGGTTCGTTTTTAATTGCTGGGCGACGCTCGTATGCCGATCTACTGTTGAAAGCTGCCGGCAGAGGGAAGAATACGGCTAGTTTTTACGATTTGAATTTGAAGACGAGCTACAACATAAACAAAAACAACAAGCTTTTTCTTTCCGGCTATTTTGGTCGGGATGCCTTTAAATTCAGTAAGCTTTTTAACGCCACCTATGGAAATGCCTCGGGAAACCTGCGTTGGAACCATATCTTTAACGAGAAGCTATTTTCGAACATGTCGGCCATTGTCAGCAAATACGACTATGATCTGGGCATAACGTCAGGGGAGTTTGATTGGGTCTCTTCCATCAAGAATTACAACTTGAAGTACGACTTAAAATATTATTTCAGCGATATGTTTAAATTGGATTTCGGGGCCGGCGGAATCTACTATGATTTCGACCCCGGGCAAATCCGCCCTACTACCGAAACCTCGGCCATAAACCCCTTGTCGCTCGACCGTAAAAAGGCATTCGAGAGTGCCTTGTACCTTAATGCGGAACATGAATTGACCGAGAGATTAAGTGTACAATACGGCTTGCGCTTTAGTGCTTTTAACCGATTGGGCGGTCAGGTGATGGTCGATTACGCCAATGACCAGCCAGTCGTGTATAATCCCGTTTTGGGCATTTACGAAAGAGGCACTGAAGTAGGGGAGACCGATTACGAAAAAGGCAAGGCGATAAAGCGTTTCGGAAATTTAGAACCTAGGGCGTCCCTGGCCTATGAGCTGACTGAAAACTCCTCGGTAAAAGCTGGATTTTCAAGGATGGCACAATACATTCATCTATTATCCAATACTGCCTCGGTAACGCCCCTGGATGTTTGGACACCTAGCGGAAAATATATCGACCCGCAGTTATCCAATCAATATGCCGTAGGGTACTTCCGTGATTTTACGGATAAGATCTATTCCATGGAAGCGGAAGCCTACTATAAAACCGTCGACAATCGTATCGATTATATCGACGGCTCGAACCTTATCGGACAGAATACGATAGAAACCGAAATCCTCAACGGCGAATCCCGCGCCTACGGACTTGAATTGTTGCTCCGGAAAAACGAGGGCAAATTTACCGGATGGCTCGCCTACACCTTGTCAAAATCGGAGCAAAGAACACCTGGTGGCAGTGCCGGGGGGGTGGGTATCAGCAATGGCGAGTGGTACAGCACTGCCTACGACCGAACCCATGACGTTTCCATATCCGGATCCTATAGCCTGAACGACAAATGGAGTTTTAGTGCCAATCTCGTCTTTCAGACCGGTAGACCGGTAACCTACCCCAATGGGCAGTATGAGTATGAGGGACTTTCCATCGCTAGTTATTCCAATAGAAATTCCGATCAATTGCCAGCCTATCACCGACTCGATGCTTCGGTCAACTACAAACCCAATAGAAAACCCGATAAACGTTGGAAGGGCGAGTGGGTCTTGAGCGTCTATAATGCTTACAACCGTAAAAATGCGGCTTCCATTTCCTTTGGTCAGAACGTAGAGACCGGTGCCAACGAAGCCACACGAACGGCCATTTTTGGAATTGTTCCCTCGTTAACCTATAATTTTAAATTTTAAGAAAATGAAGACCGCAATTAAATTCATCATATTAGTATTGAGTATTGTCCTGACAGCTTGTATGACCCTGACATCATGCGAAGATGTCATCGATGTATCTGTGCAGACAGCACCTGCAAGACTTGTAATTGAAGCCTCTATGGATTGGGAAAAAGGCACTGCGGGCAATAAGCAGTCCATCAAATTAAGTGCTTCTACAGCTTTTTTTGATACCACCGACAATACAGCGGTTACGGGAGCCTCGGTTACCGTAACGAACGATACCGATGGCGCCGTATTCATATTTGCCGACCAGAACAATGGTGATTACACGACCACCGATTTTGTGCCCGTAATCGGTCAATCGTATACCTTGGAGATAATCCACAACGGAGAAACCTATAGTGCCACCGAAACCTTGAATGCGGTACCGGATATCACACAGGTTTATCAAGATACCGAAGGTGGTATTAACGACGAGGACTTGGAGGTGCATTTTGTATTTACCGATCAACCCGAAAAAGGAAACAATTATCTTTTTAAATTCCAAAAACAAGGCGAGTTATTGCCTGAGTTGCAGGTAAGTTCCGATGAATTTGTAAATGGTAACGAAATCGATTGGTGGTATGAATTCGAAGAGGATGATAGCACTGATAAAATAGAGGCTTTCGCCCCTGGCGACATTGTAACTATTGAAATGTACAGTATTTCGGAAGGGTATAAAGATTATATCACAATTCTTATCAATCAGATAGGTGGCGTTGGACTTTTTGAGGCCACTCCAGCATCGGTAAAAGGAAATTGCATCAACCGGACCAATACCGATAATTATGCCCATGGGTATTTTAGACTGACGGAGATGAACAAGACGAGTTATACTTTCGAATAGTTAGTTAGAAGGCACGAGGTACGAAATTCGAGGTACAAAGTTGGGAAGCAAAAATTCGTGCTTTTAACCTTATACATTTGACCTTAGTATCTCGAACCTAATATCACCACCAAACCACAAAAATCTTCTCAAATTCCGTTTCCGATTTCCGCATCCAGACCATTGGGGCGTTTTCTTCAATCATCCGTAGGTTAATTTCAATCAAAATCTCGCAATGCGTCTGCCATTCTACATCTTGATGCGGTGTTATGACCCATTCGGATTTATAAGGGATGTAATAGGAATATCCTTGGAATTCCTCAGTATTGAAATCATCAAATTTTAGCCAAAATCCCTTAACACAAGCCTTGTTCAACGGACGGATATGAACGGATGCCTCTCCAAAAGGAACAAACAATTGCGCCTTGAAAGAGCATTCATGCTCGATTTTTTGAGGATTGATTCCGTATGGTTCTAATGCATCGATAGCCTCCACCGAATGCAATAGTGGAAACTGCCTTTGCTTTATTTTTTCCATCTTGGAAAAGAACATATCCCGTCGGTTAGGGCCTATAAGCTGATGGATAGGTTCGGAAATATCCGTATCGATAATGTAAAATTTATAGGTCAGTTCGACATGAACCATTTTCGAGGTTTCGATTTCCATCACGATAAAATCGATTTCGCCGATCGTAAGATTTCCTTTTTTTACGGGAAGGTTATGTAAAAGAATCTGGTAGGTGCCGGACTGATTGACCAGCTGAAGAAACACATGTTCCATTTGATGGCCCAAACGCAGCTTTCCCGGAATCGGCTGGGCTACAAAGTCGTTTAGAGTCATTTCCGGAAACTTAAATTGGCGAATTCCGAACTGTTCGTTCGTCCATAATGCCGGCGTCTTGAGAAATCCGATATAGCGTTTATCGATCATAGGGTACGAAGATATTGTATCGTACCGAAATCTGGAAGAGCGATATTTCAAAACACTTTCTACAACTTTGGTCTTGGCTCGTGCCTACTTGCCGAACACGCAGGGTTTTAGAAGCTTGGTTCCAGAACCCGTCGAACTACGGCGGTCTTGATTTTTTTTTGGATACGAATGACAATAAAACTGTTGCCCGAATCGGTTTTTGACCCTTATGCCATTATTCAACAAATCTTTTTTATCTTGTAGACCTTATAAAGGCATCATAAAATAAAAACAGACCACATGAATTCGAACAGAAGGAATTTTCTTAAAAAAACGTCATTAGTAGGGGCGGGACTTGCTTTGACCCCAAGTATTTCAAAAGCGAACCTATTCTCGCAAAATCGGGTTTCTGCCGCTCAGTATATGGGCGGATTCGCAGCGCCAAAACTAGATACCGTCCGTTTTGCCTTTATCGGTGTCGGCGCGCGCGGATCGGGGCATGCCAAACAGATTGCATCCATCGAGGGTACGGAGGTAGTTGCCATATCGGACCTATACGAAGATTTGGCCCAAAAGTCCGCAGATGCCTGTAAAGAACAAGGTAAAGGCCAAAGACATAAGAAAATAAAACTTTACACGAACGGGGAGAATGATTGGAAAAAAATGCTCGAAGAGCAAAAACCGGATGCTGTAATAATTGCCACACCTTGGGAATTGCATGCCCCCATGGCCATCGGAGCCATGAATGCTGGAACACATGCTTTTGTAGAAGTGCCCTTGGCCCTTACAGTAGATGAAATGTGGCAGCTGGTCGACGTCTCCGAAAAGACACAGAAGCATTGTATGATGATGGAGAACGTCAACTATGGCCGCGAAGAGCTACTATATCTTAACATGTGCCGCCAAGGCGTAATCGGTGAGCTTCTGCATGGGGAGGCCTCCTATATTCATGAACTTAGGTCGCAGATGGAAGAAGTCGAACGCGGCACCGGATCTTGGCGAACCCCACAATATGCACATCGCAACGGAAATCTTTATCCTACGCATGGCTTGGGACCTGTCGCCCAATATATGAATATCGCTAGGGGAGATGATAATTTTAAGTTCATGAATTCTTTTTCTTCTCCTGCCAAAGGGCGCGCCTTATACGCAAAAGCGAACTTTCCAGCGGATCATAAATGGAATAAACTGGATTTTAAAGGAGGGGATATCAATACCTCTATCATAAAAACCGAAATGGGCCGTACCATCATGGTGCAATGGGACGAAACTAGTCCGCGACCATATACGCGCCATAACCTGATTCAGGGAACCAAAGGAACCCTGGCCGGATTTCCCAACCGGGTAGCTCTCGAAGGTGGTGTCGAAGGGGTCACTGAAAACCATCACGAGTGGGCAGAAGGCGAGGGGCTGCAAAAAATCTATGAAAAATACGAGCATCCCTTGTACAAACGTCTCGGTGAACTCGCCACAAAAATGGGCGGTCATGGCGGCATGGATTTTATGATGCTCTATCGCATCGTGGAATGTTTGCGCAAAGGTGAACCTTTGGATCAGAACCTATATGAAGGATGCCTTTGGAGTGTCGTTGGACCATTGAGCGAAGCTTCGGTTGCAGCGAACGGCGCCCCGCAAGAATTCCCTGATTTTACAAGAGGTGCATGGAGAAACACCGATGCGCTGGCCATTGTAGGTTGATCTATAAAGCACACATAAAAATGGATCGACATTGTGTCGATCCATTTTTGTTTAAAGAATTTCTTGCAACCGTTAACATTTCCTAAAAAAGGCAATGTTCACAGCTAATTGTCTTATTTTTATATAATGGCTATGAACACAAGACAAGGGTTTCGGTTTTCAACCTATGAGGCACCGGATTTAACTCCTTTTGAACGACTTTTCGATATTTTTCAGGAACTCATCACCCATACTTCGGGCGATTTTGATGAGGCCATCGATTGGCTCAGGGAGCTGGATAGAGAATATGAACTTACCGATGAGGATTACACCATAGATGATTTTATAGAAGAACTGAAAGCGAAAGGATATATTCGCGAGGAGTTCGAAGATGGCGGTGGACAAATGGGCGAAGGTGAAGATGGGGAGGAAGGTGATGGTAGTGGAAAGGGAAGTATCTCCATTACCGCTAAAATGGAACGCATCATCCGCCAACGCGCCTTAGACCAGATTTTCGGCAAACTCAAACGCAGTGGCGCCGGCAACCATAGGACTGGAAAATCGGGCCAAGGTGATGAACATACCGGAGATCTGAGGGAATACCGCTACGGCGACGGTCTCGAAAATATCTCCATGACCGAAAGTCTTAAAAATGCACAGGTTAACCATGGAATCGGCAATTTTGAATTGAGCGAGGAAGATTTGGTCGTAGAAGACACCCAGTACAAAGCCCAGATGAGCACCGTACTGATGATCGATATCAGCCACAGTATGATTCTCTACGGCGAAGACCGGATTACACCCGCTAAAAAGGTGGCTATGGCCCTGGCGGAACTTATTACGACCCGATATCCCAAGGACACCTTGGACATTTTGGTCTTCGGTAACGACGCCTGGCCGATTCCCATTAAAGATTTGCCCTATCTCAAGGTAGGTCCCTATCACACAAATACAGTCGCAGGATTACAGTTGGCCATGGATATGCTCCGTAGAAAGCGGAACACCAACAAACAGATTTTTATGATTACAGATGGAAAACCAAGTTGCGTGCGGCTTCCTGATGGTAGTTATTATAAAAATAGCGTCGGATTGGACGATTATATCGTTGAAAAATGTTACAACATGGCCCGGCAGGCCCGTAAGCTGCACATCCCCATAACCACCTTTATGATTGCCCAAGACCCGTATCTTATGCAATTTATCCGTCATTTCACGGAAGCCAACAAGGGCAAGGCTTTTTTCACTGGATTAAAAGGATTAGGCGAAATGATTTTTGAGGATTATGAGTCGAACCGAAGGAAAAGGCTGAAATGAGTTACGAGATTAAAGGAACGAAATAAAAAAGAAAAGTAGAATAGAGGGACAGAGAATAAAGAACAAAACAGTTTCATTACGATAATGTGTCTCTTTTCTCTCATTTAAAAGACTATGAATTTGAATCACAAGGAAATTAAAACCCTCGGCGGATTGAAGGCTGCGGGTTATCAGACCAAAAGTATCAAAGACGAACTCCGTGATAACCTACGGGAGAAAATAAAAAAAGGTGAAGAAACCTTCCAAGGCGTGTGGGGCTACGAAGATTCCGTAATTCCAGAATTGGAAAGAGCCATTTTATCGCGGCATAACATTAATTTATTGGGACTTCGCGGACAGGCAAAGACACGTTTAGCCCGCTTGATGGTTCAACTGTTAGACGAGTGGATTCCTATAATTAAGGGTTCCGAAATCAACGATGACCCCTTTCGCCCGATTTCCCGTTTTGCCACGGAGTTGATAAACGAAAAACAGGATGATACACCAATCGCTTGGTTACATCGGACGGACCGATTTGCAGAAAAACTGGCCACGCCCGATGTAACCGTAGCGGATTTGATCGGCGACGTAGACCCTATCAAGGCTGCAAATCTAAAATTGTCGTATGCCGACGATCGGGTAATCCATTTCGGGATGATACCACGTGCGAACCGTTGTATTTTTGTCATCAACGAGCTCCCCGATTTACAGGCCCGTATTCAGGTTTCCCTGTTTAATATTTTAGAGGAAGGTGATATTCAAATCAGGGGCTTCAAATTGAGGTTGCCTTTGGATATCCAATTCGTTTTCACCGCCAATCCCGAGGACTATACCAACCGCGGAAGTATCGTAACCCCGTTAAAAGATAGGATAGGATCTCAAATCTTGACCCACTATCCCGATGATATCGCCACCGCACGAAAAATCACAGAACAAGAATCGAAGTTGGATAAGCGCCAAACCGATGCCGTTTATGTACCGGATATTGCCCGAGATCTTCTAGAACAGATCAGTTTTGAGGCTCGCAATAGCGAATATGTAGATGCCAAAAGTGGCGTCAGTGCGCGTACCAGTATTACGGCTTTTGAAAACTTGTTGAGTACTGCCGAACGCAGAGCGTTAATAACCGGCGCGGAAAATACCATGGTTCGCTTGAGTGACTTCTTAGGCGTCGTACCATCCATTACGGGAAAAATCGAATTAGTCTATGAAGGCGAACAGGAAGGTGCCGATGGCGTCGCAGAAATTCTTATCGATGATGCGGTGAAGTCGCTTTTTCCGGAATACTTCCCAAAAATCGAAAAACTCCAAAAGAAGGATGCCGAAACCCCGTACGATGAACTGATACATTGGTTTTTTCAAGGAGAAGGCTTCGAGCTCTTAGACGACTTTACAGACGAGGAATACAAACGGGCATTGGATCGTATTCCAAATTTAAATCGATTGATCAAGCAGTACCAGCCCGATTTCCCTGAGGCCGATGTCTATTTCTTGAAAGAGCTTTTGCTCTGGGGCTTAGTCGCCCACAAGAAATTGAGCAAGAACCGGTTTTCAGAGGGATATCAGTTTAAGGATCTGTATGGGAGTTTTATTAGTGGACTGTAATTAAAATTGAATCTTTCCTCAATCCGGAAAGATTCAATAGCTACTCCCAAGTATCGATATGCTGGTTCATATCATCGAACTTATATTCGCCGACCATTTCTTTTCGGTAGTGAACGGCTAATATAGTTAGTACCAAGAGTAGTAGGTGTAAAATAAAAATTAAAATGCCTAGCGGCAAAAAGGTGACCGGCACCACATAATTTATGAATTCACTATAGGTTGTAAGAGTATACAAGCTCTCTGAAGTCTTGAAAATATAAATCAAAAATGCCCCATAGAGCATATACTCTATATTTCGCATTAGAGGATCCGTCAATTCATCCTCTTTTATTTTAAAGTTTAATACGTATAGAAAAGTGAAATGAATCAAGGTAATCAACGGAAATAAATAGTTCTCAGGCTTTAATAGATAGAAATTATTAGTATACAGGCCGTAAAAATCAAAAATAATAAGCAGGACCAATATCGCAATGGAAAGATGGATAGTTCGTTTCCAAGTCATGATTTTAAAAATGGAATTCATAGCGGTAATTTTCAAAGATGGGATACCTAATCGATTCGATGATTATGTTCAAGCTAAAAACGTCATTTTTATTTCCTTTATTTAAAATATTCGATAAAGCGCAGGTTTTGTAGTCAGGCTCTTAAAATTCGAGGTGAAAATACCGAATTTTCTTTCTAAAATAAAGTTTTGTTAATTAACTCGGCCTAAGTTATCAGAAGATTTAAAATAATTGACGAATTTACCAGTGCGTGGCGATATGACCTGAGACTATTTTGGCTTAACTTGGCACTAGCTTCAATTTAAAACCATGTGGCAAGCACCCTATTCATACCTAGTGCGCATTCAATATTTAGGATTCCGCTACAGTGGATGGCAGATTCAGCCCGGCCATCGCACTATCGAAGGGATGCTCAACAAGACCCTAAAGTTCATCTTACCTGATAAAAATTTCAAAATCTTGAGTGCGGGAAGGACGGATGCCAAGGTTTCCACGTTGGATATGGCCTTTGAACTTTTTTTGGACCATGCCTTAGAGGACTCGGAAAGCTTCCTTGTGCTTTTTAATAAAAACCTTCCTCCCGATATCCGTGCTAAATCCATACAACCGATATCCGAAAAATTCAATATCATCAAGGATGCAAAAATGAAGGAATACGTGTATCTGTTTTCCTATGGTGAAAAAAATCACCCGTTCTGCGCGCCTTTTTTGGCGAATATTCATGGCAATCTCGATATCGACCTAATGAAGGAAGCTACCAAATATTTTGAGGGTATACATGATTTTTCTAGTTATACGGTGAAAGATCGGGGAAACACGGCAACAGTGCGGAATATAATATCTTGTGAGATAAAATGTAACACTTTGTTGAGTGCCAATTTTTTTCCTGAGAAAAGTTATGCCCTGCATGTCCAAGGATCCGGTTTTATGCGTTATCAAGTGCGTATGATGATGGGTGCCCTGATCCAGTTGGGTAGGGGAGAACTTACATTATCCGATATCGAGGCTTCCCTGCAAGAAAATAATATGGTACAACTTACCTATATCGCACCGGGTTCCGGTCTGCTCTTAAACCGATTGGAATTTGATATTTAATGAGATAGTCTATCCAAAAATAAATACAAATGCCATTATAAATTTCCGCTAACTTTATCATCCTAAAACCCATTCACCTCCTAAAAAAAACCAAATCCCATGCGCAAAAGAAAGAAAACAGATAAGATTATACCGAAAATGCCTTCTCGGTTCGATAGAAAAAAGGGGAAGGCACCCGGTACTATTACCTATACAGGTCATAAGGAAAACCTTGATAGTGTTGTGAACATTTTGGAATACAACGAAAACGTATTTAACGTACTTGCGCCCGGTAACATTGATGAAATTGTCGCCCATAAAGGACCGCCTTTGGTATCATGGATAGATGTTGTTGGCCTAAGCGACGAAAACTTTATAGAGAAGGTCGGTAATCGGTTTGGCTTGAATTCTTTGGTAATGGAAGATATCGTAAACACCCACCAGCGTCCGAAGATGGACGAGTACGAGACCTATATTTTTGGAGTATTCAAAATGCTGTATGTCAACGATAACGGCGAATTGATCAGGGAACATGTCGCATTGGTATTGTTGGAAAATTGCGTACTTGTTTTTCAGGAATTGGAAGAGGATGTTTTTACGGGTGTTCGGGAAAGGATCCGAAAAAAATCGGGCAGGATCCGTACCCGTGGGGCCGATTACCTCTTTTTTGCCCTTTTGGATGCCATAGTGGACAATTATTTTGCGGTGTTGGAATATCTGAACGATAAAATAGAGGCCTTGGAAGAGTTGGTCTATGCCAATCCAAGTCCGGAAGTAGCTCAGCAAATACAAGAATTAAAAAAAGAGGTCTTACGGGTAAGGCGCTGGATCTATCCTGTCAAGGAAGTTGTAAGTCATCTGATCGATTCCGACAATGTCTTGATAAACAAAGACACTAAAATTTTTCTAAGGGATGTACTCGACCATGCCATCGAAGTCAACGAAAGCCTACAGATTTATCGTGAGATGTCGATGAGCCTTATGGAAATGTACATGAGCAACATGAGCAATAAAATGAACGAAGTCATGAAGGTGCTGACCATTATGGCCTCCATTTTTATTCCCTTGACCTTTATTGCCGGCGTATATGGGATGAATTTTGACCATATGCCCGAATTGCATTGGGAATATGGCTATTTTATGGTCTGGGGAGTAATGATTGTTCTATTTATTGGAATGATGATCTATTTCAGAAGAAAACACTGGTTATAAGCATGAGAATCACCTCCTTGCCCGGCCATAATTTGCTCAATTATCCCAGTTGCATATCGAAGTGATTTAAACTTTTTGTTACTTTGTTATTGGAACCTATAAATCTAAGGAAATGAAATCTACAATTTTATTGATGTTTGCGGTCTTACTTCTTTCAATGCCAACGTTATATGCCCAGAATCCGGATAGGGAGATTTCCCAAGAGACCACCGAAAAGAGATACGAAGTCTACGAAGAGGGTCAATTGGTCAAGAAATCGATAAAAATACATACTGTCATCCGACAGGATGTTGAATTCGATACTCTGGTGGAAAACAACATCGATGCCCGAAGAATCGACACGCCAAAGAAAATTACCAAAACGGTAACTATAGACAACGATATGGACGCCGATTACGACGAAACTATCAAATTCAGCTATTCGTCAGATGCTAAAAAGGATTTTCTCGTCAACGTAAACGATGGCGAAATATTCAAGGCGTTGGAAAAAAGCAAATATTTGAATGTCAAGGATAAAAAGGACATGTCAGAGGAAAACCTGAACGAGATGATCGTAATCACCGGTGATGACGGAAAAGTAATCCAATTGATTTTGGAGGGACATGACTCTCAGGAGTAATCAGTAGCCAAAATTAATCTTTTAAAGAAATAAATCAGAAGAAAGATACCTATCTCCGAGATCACAGATGATGGAGACAATAACTCCACTTTCGAGCGTATCGGCCAACCTTAAGGCGGCGGCTGTTGCCCCGCCACTGCTCATACCTGAGAAAATACCTTCCTCCTTGGCCAATCGCTTTGCCATGGCAGTGGCTTCATCTTGACTGACTTCCAATATTTTATCTACTTTACTGGCATCGAATATCTTCGGTAGGTATTCCTGAGGCCACTTTCGGATGCCGGGTATGCTGGAATCATCGGTGGGTTGTACGCCTACGATCTGAACATCCTTATTTTGTTCCTTGAGGTAGGTCGATGTACCCATTATTGTGCCGGTGGTGCCCATTGCGGACACAAAATGCGTCACTCTGCCTTCGGTGTCACGCCAGATTTCGGGGCCTGTAGAATTGTAATGGGCTTTCCAATTATCGTCGTTCGCGAATTGGTTGAACATGAAAAAGCCCTCCTTTTTGACTTTATCCTCCGCATAATCGCGCGCACCTTCTATACCCACGTCGGCGGGAGTCAAAGTAACCTTAGCCCCGTAGGCTCGCATGGTCTGTACCCTTTCCTTGGTGCTGTTCTCCGGCATCACAAGTTCGATGTTCAATCCGTAGCTTCCGGCGATCATGGCCAGGGCAATACCAGTATTGCCACTGGTCGCTTCGATAAGTTTGGAATTTTTGTCGAAATCACCGCGTTGTAATCCGCTTTCGATCATGTTCAGAGCCGCCCGATCTTTTACGCTACCTCCGGGATTATGGCCTTCCAGTTTAAACCATAAGGTAACATTCGGGTTGGTGTTCAATACGCGGGATTCGACCAAGGGCGTATTGCCGATCAGGTCGAGAATAGTTCTAGACATTCGGAAGGGTTTTAATTTTGATTTCCGGTGTATGGAAAACAGTGGAGTTTTTAGGCACCGACGCGGTCAACCACGCATTACCGCCAATGACGGAATTTTCTCCGATAACGGTATTCCCACCTAAAATAGTGGCACTGGCATATATCGTAACATTGTCTTCAATAGTCGGATGACGCTTTGTCTGTTGTAGATGTTTGGCCACATAGAGTCCACCCAACGTAACACCCTGATAAATTTTCACGTGATTTTTGATGATGGCCGTCTCCCCGATGACAATACCCGTACCATGATCGATATGGAAGGAAGCTCCGATCTGGGCGCCGGGGTTGATATCAACACCCGTTTGTCGATGAGCGTATTCGGTCATCAAACGTGGTACCAACGGGAATCCCTCTTTGTATAGCTCGTGCGCCAAGCGGTAGATGGCGATGGCATAAAACCCGGGATAGGCCATATAGACCTCTTCGATACACAAAGAAGCGGGATCGCAGTTGACCGTTGCCTCGGCATCAAGGTTTAAACATTCTAAGATTTCTGGAAGCTTCCCGACATAGGAATCCCATATTTTTTTACAGGATTTATCGACATCCCAGCAAGCCAAATCAACCAGTTCATCGAATTGGGACTCTAAACGGTCTAAGTTTTTTTCTACGGGAGTGTCAATATCGAACAGGGTATAAAAAAGCGTGTCGGTAAAAGCTTCTGCCTTTTCCTTGAGAATAAACCTCAGGTTGGGCTGCTTCTTGTGTTGGTTTATCTTGTCGATAATTAATTGTCGGTCCATGTTTGGATTTATGTTTTTCAAAATTAACCATAATTTTATAGCGTCTCAACCTCCAATGGTTAACTTTAGCGCAAATAAAAAGAAATAACAAGAATAAAGTCGAATGTTACATCCTATAATTACTAAAGAGTCCCTTTATTTTTTGGAAAAGCTTAAAAAAAACAATGATAGGGACTGGTTTACCGCCCATAAAGAGGAGTTCAACCAGCATCTGGGAGATGCAAAAAACTTTTATACGCTGGTCATGGACAACCTAAAAGTACACGACCAGATCGATAAGCTGAAAATGTTCCGGATTTATAGGGATGTCCGATTTTCCAAGGATAAAACGCCGTATAAATCTCATTTCGCCGCTTCTTTTTCACGCATGGGCGCCGAGAATAGAGGTGGTTATTATGTGCGGATCAAGCCCGGGGAAACTTTTATCGCCACTGGGTTTTGGGGGCCGGAAAAAGAAGATCTGTTCCGAATCAGGAAGGAACTGGAGTTGGATGCTTCGGAATTTCGGGGAATTACCAATGAAAAATCTTTCAAAGAAATATGGGGCGACTTACAGGGCGATGCCGTGAAGACCGCACCTAAGGGCTTTGATCGAGATCATAAGAATATCGACCTCATTAGGCATAAGCAGTTTATATTCCGAAGAGATTTTACGGATAAAGAGGTTCTTGCACCTACTTTTATCGAAGAAATCGACAAATCGTTTAAAGCTGTTCGGCCCTATTTCGATTTTATGAGCGATGTGCTGACCACGAACCTAAACGGGGAATCGTTATTGCCCTGAATAGGGCTCCAGTACAAGTTTTGCCGGTGTTTTTACGTTTAGCTTGGCGCATGGTGCTACTTACAATACGTCAGACGCTTTCCGCTTTTTTTGCGCGAACGGCGTAGGGCGAACAGTAAATCAAACAAATGTTCTCGTTTAAACCTGCTCATCTGGCAGGCGCGTGTAAGGGATTTTAGCCCAAAAAGATATAGTAAGGAGAATAGCCTTAATGATTAGAGTTTAGCGCACTGCGCTAAACCATAATTCCTTCCTCAAAAAGTTGAATCTGATCCTTGAGCCGCTCTACGACCATGTTCATCATGCGCTTGTTCAGCGCAGACGAATTTTTAACGTAAGTATGGTATTCCACCAAGGAGAACTGGCCGATGACCATCCCCTTCAACGAATTCCGGAACTTAATATCCTTCTGAACGGCATTTTCGATATAATCCGCACGTTTTTCCAAAGAGAGTTCAAGGAATGAATTCTTATATTTTGCAATATAGTTCCTGAACACGGCCACAAACAAAGGGTTTTGGAATTTGATAATTGGCCGTAGCGTGCCGTTCTGGAATTTTTCATTCTCGCTCATATTATCCGTAACTAGGGCGGAAGGAATTTCAGGGCGGACACGGAGTAAATGTGTGCATCGGTCGCTCATAACGTCTTTTTTATAAAGATAATGGATAAGTCAGTACCTGTTATGCCTAAAGAGCGATAGTTTTTAACCGGGTTATAAACACATCGAAATTCCTGTTAAATTGCTATTAATCGCATGGATAAAACACCTAGATATTCTTAGCTTTAGGTCAAACACATATAGTCATGAAAGAATCCATAAATCCCTATAACGGGGAGAAATTATATAAGTTTAAAGAGCTAACGGATGAAGAATTACGTGAAAAAATTGAAGTAGCGAATAAAGTCTTCCAATCTTGGAAAAAGACAAGTTTCGCTAAACGTTCCGAACTTATGTTGAAAGCTGCCGAGGAGTTAAAGACGAATACTGACAAATATGCCAAAATCATGACACAAGAAATGGGAAAGCCTATTTCGCAGTCCGTCGCGGAAGTAGAAAAATGTGCCTGGGTCTGCGAATACTACGCCAAGAATGCCGAAGACCAGCTTCAGGATGAAATCGTCGACACGGATGCGGATAAAAGCTACGTCAGCTACGAGCCTTTGGGTGTGATTTTGGCCGTAATGCCTTGGAACTATCCTTTATGGCAGGTTTTCCGCTTTGCAGCACCGAATTTAATGGCGGGTAATGTTGGTGTTTTGAAACACGCCTCGAATGTTATGAAATCTGCTGAGATGATAGCGGAAATCTTCGAAAAAGCTGGATTCCCCAAAGGTTGTTTCCAAAATCTCATTATCGGAAGCGATAAAATACCTTTCGTTCTCGAAAACGAACACATCAAGGCCGTAACCTTGACCGGAAGTAAACCTGCCGGCGCTTCCGTGGCTTCGATTGCCGGAGAAAACATCAAAAAGTCGGTTTTGGAACTCGGCGGTAGCAATGCGCTCATAGTTTTTGCGGACGCGGATATCGATAAAACCGTGGCCACCTGTGTCAAGGCCCGTTTTCAGAATACCGGTCAAAGCTGTATCGCCGGGAAACGACTTTTAGTACATATCGATATTGCTGATGATTTCAAGGAAAAATTTATCTCCAAAGTGAAAGAACTTAAGAGTGGCGATACTATGGATACTAATACTTATATCGGGGTTTTGGCACGAGAGGATTTGGCCAAAGACATCGAGGAACAGGTCAACGACTCCATCAAAATGGGCGCAAAACTTGAACTCGGTGGGAAAAGGGACGGCACTTATTTCGAGCCGACCGTGCTATCCGCAGTGACCACAAAAATGCCAATTTTCAAAGAAGAAACTTTCGGCCCTGCCATTGGAATTACAGTTTTTGAAACGGACGAAGAGGCCGTGAAACTTTCCAACGATTCCGATTTCGGTTTGGGGGTATCTATTTTTACAAAGGATATGGAAAGAGCAAAAAAGCTAGCTCCGCAATTTGACGAGGGCGCAGTTTTTGTCAACGAGTTGGTAAAAAGCGACCCTAGACTTCCTTTCGGGGGCGTTAAGACCTCAGGTTACGGTAGGGAGCTTTCGGGTCATGGCATCAAGGAGTTTATGAATAAGAAAACCGTTTATATTACTAGGTAATACTATTAACCGCATCGCACGCAACAGATGGCGTGAAAATCGTGATGAACCTAATTTTTACTGAAAACTCTTCACTAATCGCGCGCTTTCTTTGCGGCTTTTGCGACTAAGACGTCAAATCGGATAACCTATTAAATTGATTGTTAATGAAATTCGGAAAAGTAGAACAACCAGAACTCGTAGATTTCACCATTCCCAAAGACCACCCGGATACCGAAGTGATGTTGTCCAAACAAAACAGGGAACAGCCCTTCAATGTCCACGTTGGCTGTGCCAAATGGAACCGTCAAGATTTGAAAAACTTTTACCCACGAGGTACGAAGAACGAACTTGAATATTATTCCAGCCAGTTTAATAGTATCGAATTGAATGCCACATTTTATCGAATGTTCGCTCCCGAACAATTTGCGAAATGGGGCGATACCACTCCCGAAAACTTCAAGTTCTTCCCCAAACTTGTACGGAATATCAGTCATTTAAGAAGGTTAAATGACCAAGTGTATCCTATTGTGGATGAGTATCTTATCGGTGCGGCCAACCTAAAAGATCAACTGGGTACGCTTTTCCTGCAGATGCATGATAATTTCGGACCAAAAAATTGGGACAGGGTAGTGAGCTTTGCAGAGCAATGGCCGGAGGAATTCGCCTTGGCCATAGAATTTCGGCATACGGCTTGGTTCAATGACGAAAAGGTCGCCCAAGAACTCTATCACCTGTTGGAAGAAAATAACATCGCCAATATTTTGGTGGATACCGCTGGAAGAAGGGATATTATGCACATGCGCCTGACCAACAACGAAGCCTTTATTCGCTATGTCGGTGCCAACCACGAAAGTGACTACACAAGATTAGACGATTGGGTAGAAAGACTAGCAGAGTGGAAAAAACAAGGTTTGACGAACATCAACTTCTTCGTGCACCAGAATATGGAGTTGGAATCCCCCCTTTTATCCGCCTACTTTATTGCGAAATTGAACAAAAAGCTGGGCACGGATCTTCATATTCCAAAGACTTTAGGGGGTGATGAACCAAAGCTGTTTTAGAATAATTTGCTTTGGTAGCTTCACTATATAATTCAAGGTTCAATACCCCCTTGCAGTGAGTGCCGGGTTAAAATTTATTCCACGTTGAACGTGGCGACGACCACATTTATACCTTAAATATTTGACCTATTTCTGTAGCTTGCTAGCAACGGCTTGGACGTCATCTAAAACTCGCAATAAATTCCCGCCCCACAATTTAGCAATTTCCTCTTCCGAATATCCGCGCTCGACGAGTTCTAACGTGACATTGAAGGTTTCCGAGGCGTCGGACCAACCTTCAATACCGCCGCCGCCGTCAAAATCAGAGCTGATCCCTACGTAATCGATGCCAATTAAATCGACCATATAGTCGATATGGTCAACGAAGTCGGCAACATTTACGGCCGGTGGGACATCGGCATTATCGGTCACGCTTTCCTCCGCTATTTTAACCACAACCGGGTAATTCTCTAAAAAATCCTCTTTTTGTTGTTCGGTCAGATTGCCGAAATCCGAACGCTTGTGCCAAACGACATCCATGGAATCGGCTACCTTTTTGTATACGCCACTCATATAGTCCCGGCGTACGGAATCTTTTTCGGTGTTCAAATAGGATGAAAAGGCAACGGTCTGAACGACCCCTCCGTTTTCTTTGATTAGTTTTAGCTGTTCATCATCCAAGTTTCGGCTGTGGTTGCACAGCGCACGGGCTGATGAATGTGATGCAATTATCGGGGCTTCGGAGAGTTCGATAGTCTGTAGCATGGATTCCTTGGATGGGTGGGAAACATCGATCATAATTCCCAATCTATTCATCTCTTTTACAGCAGCTTTGCCCAACTCGCTTAAACCATTGTGTAGCCATACGCTGTCTTGCTCCCCCGTGTTGGAATCGCTGAACTGGCTGTGGCCGTTATGGGACAACGAGATATATCTTGCGCCTAAATCGAAGTATTCTTTGAAGTTGGCCAGGTCTTCGCCCATAGGATAAGCGTTTTCCACGCCGATCATCGCCACCTTTTTTCCATCGGCAACAATACGACGAACGTCATCCGAGGTCAGTGCCAACTCAATTTGATCGGGTGCGATTTCATCGCAAAGCCGATGAATGGCCTCGAATTTGGCCATCGCATTTTCTTTCGCCTTGGCATAGCCATCGGGGGTAAGGGTATCCTGTCCCGTATAAACAATCAACCAGCTCACATCGAGTCCGCCTTCCTCCATTTTGGGCAGGTTGATCTGGGTATCAAGTCGCTGGGTGTAATTTACACTATCCGTAAAGTTGTTGACATTGATATCGTTATGGGTATCTATCGTAATGGTTTGTTCATGTATTCGCATAGCTTTTGTTTCAAGACTTTCCTCGGTTTTCTTTTCCTTTTCGGAACAGGAGAACAGCGCTAAAAAACCGAATAAACAGATAAAATGCTTCATTTTTGATTGTATTTCGAAGATTAAACCTACAAATAAAGCCATTTGACAACAGATATACCAGCCTAGGTAACATTTAATTGTATTAGCGTCCATTTATGGGGATTTTTACCATCCCAATCTTATTAATCCAAATTACCCCAAATTGAAAACAGAAAACCTACTTGACCAACGGCTGCTTTCCGGTACTCAACCCGACGATTTATCCATCACCGTAGACCTAAAACCCATTTTGGAAGAATGCATGGGCGAAATGGACCTTTTGCGAGAACTGGTCTTGCTTTACCACCAAAATGCCCTAGAATTTATAGGTGCCGCAAGAATACATTTATCCAATTCGGACTTCAAGGAACTGGGCCTTGCCGCCCATAAAATTAAAGCCGGACTGGCCATGATGCGCACGGATAGCCTTCACACCATCATTATTCTCATACAAAAGGAATGTGACGGGGACCATGATCCAAAGCATCTGCAATTTCTCTGCGATTGCTTTTCCGAAGAATATCCAAATGTAAAAGAAGCCATCGACGCGGCTCTGGCCAACCTGAACCAAGACTAAGGCAAGCCATGGAAAAGAAAAAACTCTTATTGGCCGAAGATGACCAGTTGCTGGCATCGCTACTCACATTCCGCTTGCAAAAAGGCGGGTATGAGGTAAAATTGAGTTCCGACGGAAAACAGGTAAAGGAATATCTCGCCGAGAACACCCCCGATATTATCGTTAGTGATATCATGATGCCCTATTTTTCGGGTATGGAACTCATCGCGTATGTGCGCAAAGAACTGAATTCAAAGATACCGATCATCATCATTTCATCGGCCGGCAACGAAGAAAATGTACTGAACGCTTTCGAGCTTGGCGCGAACGATTTTATTTCCAAACCGGTGAGTCCCTCCGAGCTCCTCGTCCGCGTGGCCCGTGAACTCAACAAAATCTGATTTGCAGATACCGAACCTGACATACGCTGTACCTCCGCTGATTACCGCTCCGGTAATCGACACTGGTCTATTATGGACGCTTTCGGCTATTTTCGTTGCTCTAGGGCTGTTTTATTTCATCTCGGTATTTTTTTTCAGGAACAGAATATCCTCAAAATCATCGCTGACCAAGCAACGAAAAATGGAGCTTTCGCCCATGATTAGTGAGTTTCTGTTCTATGAGGACGATGCGGACAAAAGCGAAAAATCCAATTATATCGGATTAAAGATTGAGATACGCGATTTGCTTAGGGAAGATTTCAATAGAAAAATATTGGCCCAAATATTACTTGATCTGCGAAAAGATGTTTCCGGAGATACCCAAAAACGGCTATTCAAATTGTATCAAGATCTTGGTCTCGAAAAGGATGCCTTCAAAAAACTGGAAAGCTGGCGCTGGGAGGTCATATCAAAGGGCATTCTACAGCTGACCCTGATGCAAGTAGAGGAGGCCTATTCCTTTATCGTCAAGTTCATAAACGATAGAAGGGGTACTATTCGCAAACAAGCCGAAATCGCCACCGTAACCCTGAAGTCAGAAGGCATCAACTATTTTTTGGATACTACGAAATACAAAATATCGGAATGGCAACAGTTGAAATTGTTGGACGTACTGCGGAATAAAGAAGATTTCGAGCCGCCACGCTTCAAGGCCTGGTTGACCTCCACGAACAAACATGTGGTGCTCTTCGCCCTACGCCTTATCAAGTATTATCATCAAAACGATGCCAACGCCACGCTTATCGAACTGATAAAACACAAAGACCAGCAAGTCAGACAACATGCCATCGGCTGCATCAAAGAATTCCACGTTATCACCGCATTACCCATCCTAAAAGGAATCTTTTGGAAATGTACCGTGGACACCAAAATAGCCATTCTAGGTGCCATCGCTGAATTAGGCGGTACTATGGAAATTGAATTTTTGGAAGCTGTGGCCCAGAGAGAAGGTAATTTCTCGGTAAAAAGTAAGGCTGTTGGGGCGATAAACACCATTGCACCCGAAAGCGTAATGCCGACCGAGAATATCGAATTCGTCACTGCCTATGAAAAGCCGGAAGAAAAGAAAGAGGGGGTAGTGGAAAAAAATCCAATCGAAGAGGATACGGATAATTTGGAACAGGCCAGAGAAGGCCCTGAAATCGATTTTTCAAAGGAGGGGCCATTACCGGCGGACTCCGAATCCAAACCAATTAACGAGCAAATCCCAAATCACGAATTACCAGAAATAACAACACCGATGACCGATCCAAAAAAATCCGACAAGCCCTTAAACGAAATAGAGGTAGAAGTTGAAGAGGTAAAAGCAGCATTCTGCGAAGAGACCAATACAACGGAAACATCCAACTTTGATATTGCCGAGATTCACTTTCTGCCCCTAGTGGTGGCCGATGAAAAAGAAACCAAAGGCAACCAAAATGAGATCGATAAAAGCGAGGCTATGGAAGAGGAGTTGCAGGCCCTTATCACCGAGATTAATGAAATGGACTTTTTACCTGTTGTTATTGATGAAGAAATTTTGCCGGATACGGAATTTCCCGATGCAATGAATGCGGAAGCAACGGAATCCCTAGAGAATATCGAAGGCTATTCCCTTTCCGATTTTGAAGTATCCTTCGAGGAAAAAGGCGACGCTGCGGTTTCAGAAGAAGACGAAGAAGTGGAATTCGATTTGAAGGATACCCCGATAATTGATGCAGATGGATCCAAAGTCGAAGATGTTTTGTCTTGGTTGATGGCGGACAACGAGTTGAAGGAAATCGAATTGAACTACGAAACGGTTCCCTATTCTGCGGATTCAGAAGTTTCAAGTGACGCAAATATACCTGTACCCATATATTACGATGAGCATGAAGCCTATATGATGGGGCTATTAGATGATCTTGAGGAACTCGGCGACCTTCGGGAAATTCCCTTGTTGGAAGAACTTAGGGCAGAGGAGAGCAAAAGTTTTATCAAGGACCGTATCACCGGCATGATAGAGAAGTTTGCCCAAGAACCGTATACAAGGAGAAAACCAAAAACGACTAGCGCGAGCGAAACAGCCGATCTCCCGGTTTTCAGTGTTTTCGCCGACCTTTTTAAAAACATTGATACCGAATGTAAACTCATACTTTTAGACGAGATCGTACCTGTTGGAGACGAAAAGGAAATCGAGTTTTTGGACGGTCTGCTCGAAAACCCAAATCAAAAAATACGAGACAAGGCACAGGCCGTTCTCAAACTATTGATTGCAAAGCTCTCCCATGAAAATCCGGAAGCCCTCTATTCCAAAGGGGTATCGGATATTGTTAAAGAACAAAAGAAGGGTGATACGAATTCGGAAGAAGCATGCTACGACCACTTACTTTCCGAATTGGACTTGTCACCCGCTAAGTCTCCTGAAATTTTTGATATCGATTTTGAGCTTTGCGAGGTGTTGGACAAGAACTATGACCAGCAAATATTAGACATTTCGGTAATTGCGACAGAAGTGTCGCCCAACCAAAACGGAGGCTCATTTTTTAATTCGCTACGGAAATTTTCTAAACTGTTTTGATTACCTGAATGGATAGCGAAGCCTACCATATCATCTTAGAGTATATAAACCTCGTTTTTATGGGGTTTACGGTGACGCTGTTCACGCTGTTCAGCATCATGGGCTACCTATCTACCAGAAATTCGATCCACTACCGCAAAAAGAACAGTTTTGGTGATCTTTCCAAAGTCATGGCATCGCCTTTGGCGCCGAGCATTACGATTATCGCACCGGCTTATAACGAGGGGATGACCATCGTCGAGAATATCCGCTCGCTCATGTCGCTACGCTATGTGAACTATGAGGTTATGGTCGTGAACGATGGCAGTAAAGATGATACCCTGCAAAAAATGATCGACGCCTACGACCTAGTCAAGATCGATCATAAAATTGATCCCAACTGGCGCAACAAACCCATACGTGGTGTCTACAAGTCACCGCACCGTGCCTTTGCCAAACTGACCGTTATCGATAAGGAAAACGGGGGCAAATCTGATGCTCTGAACACCGGTATGGCCCTTTCGACCAATCGCTATGTCGGTTGCATCGATGTCGACTGTCTTTTGCTGCCCGATGCATTGCTACATGTAGTCAAGGCTTTTTTCCAACGGTCTGAAAAGCGTGTAATTGCTGTTGGGGGTGTAATCCGGGTGGCGAATTCCTGTGTTATCGAGGGCGGACAGTTGGAAGAGATTCGTCTGCCTAAAAACTGGCTGGCCCGTTTCCAACTTTTGGAATATACCCGTTCTTTTATTTTAGGAAGAATGGCCTGGGGCCGAATCGACAGCCTGCTTATCATTTCGGGAGCGTTCGGATTCTTTGACCGCGAAATTGCATTAGCCGTAGGTGGATACGATACCGGCACTGTTGGGGAAGACATGGAAATAGTCTTTAAGATGCGACGGTACATGCACGACACAAAAAGTCCGTATACCGTAGAATATATTCCCGATTCCCTGTGTTGGACGGAGGTACCGGAAGACCTAAAAATATTCGTAAACCAGCGAGACCGATGGGCGAGAGGCAACTTGGAGACTTTGTTCAAACATAAAGACATGTTTTTCAATTCTAAATACGGCCGATTGGGACTTCTGAGTTATCCCTATTGGTTTTTTTATGAATGGCTGGCCCCTTTGATGGAGTTTTTCGGTTTTTTCACCGTCGTGGTCTTTTTTTATCTAGGAATCCTAAATTGGGATTTCTTTCTCGCCATTACGACCACCGTGTATTTATTCTCGGTTATGTTCTCGTTCTATGCCATCCTTTGGGATGTTTACAGTTATAACGAATATAAAAAAACCAAGGATATCCTCATACTCATGTTCTGCGCCATCATAGAGCCCTTATTTTTTCATCCGATTGTGGTCTGGGCGGCAGTACGGGGCAACTATAAGAAGTTATTCCGAATCAAGTCCGGATGGGGCTCGCAGGTGCGGAAAGGCTTTGCGAAAGCTAGCTAGGAGTTCAGAGTCATGAGTTCAGAGTTATGAGTTCAGAGTCATGAGTTCAGAGTCATAACATTAAAAATCTATGAATAATAAAAAGTTTTAAATCAGTAATTAGTAAACAGTAATCCTTAACCAGTAATCAGTAAATAGTAATCAGTAACCCGTAATCAAGTTGAACACCAGCCAATACGACAGATACACGCTGAAGCAGTATACCCGATTGATCATCTCTTTCTTCGGGTGCTTGTTTGTGCTTTCCGTTTATCAATATACCACCCTGTATTTTAAGGGAGTAGTCGATATCATCTTTGGTTCCAGTTTTTTCATCGCAACCGTACACCAAATCGGTTTTGCTTCTATAGTGGGCGTCATTCTTGCTTTTCCTTTTAATTTTTGGGAAAACCTTCGCCCGCGCTATGGCTTTAATCTTGTATTCGTTTTACTTGTCATACTATTGATCATCGAAGCCATGCTTATTAGTTATTACTGCACGGCATTGGTACCCTTAGGTTCGGATCTCTTAGGCTATAGTTTTGCGGATATGAAAATTACGATTGCCAATTCCGGCGGCCTTTGGCTGTATGTATCCATGGTTATTGGGTTAGTTGTCATAGTTGGATTGTTCTTTGGATTGTACAAAATCACCTCAAAATATTATCATCATATCAGTAGGATGTATCCCTTTACGATAATCCTGTTCAGCCTGTTCATCATGACGCTCTTCGTTGCCGGAAAGCCGATCAACCAGAACAAGACGCAATACTTGGCGCTGAACCTATATGAAACGTCGACGGAGGATACTTCCTATAACTCGGATGTAGAATATCCATTAATCAAATCCCAAAAAGTCGAAAACACCCTTGGCGAATTTTTTGAATTAAAGGAGGATAAACCCAACATCGTCTTCATCATGGTCGAAGGCCTGGGAAGGGACTTCATGGGCGAAGGTGCCGAATACGGGGGATTTACCCCGTTTTTAGATTCCCTCAGTACCAAATCGCTCTATTGGGAAAATTGTTTGAGCAACACAGGGCGAACGTTCGGGGTACTTCCCTCATTAATGGGATCTCTGCCTTTTGGAAAAAGCGGCTTCATGGAGTTGGAGAAATATCCCAACAAACTGACCTTGTATAGCATTTTGAAGAATAACGGATATCATACCTCCTTTTATCAGGGCACCAACAGCTCTTTTGACAATGTCGACCGCTTCTTGCTCAGTGAGAACGTGGATTTTGTGTTGGATAAATCCGGATTCGGGAATAAATTCACCATGCAGGCCGAAGATGCGGCAGGTTCGTCTTGGGGCTATCCCGATAGGGAACTGTTCAAGAAAAGCATGAGTCTTCCGCGGGAAGCCGGTCAGCCTCGAATGGAGGTATACATGACGATTAGTACGCACGAACCTTTCATCCCTCCACAACAGGATTTTTATGAGCAAGAGGTGAAAAAAATCTTATCCAAAGGAAACCATCAAGGAAAGATCAGGAACGTAATCGAAAAGAACGACAACGTTTTTGCCACTTTGCTATACACCGATGACGCCTTAAAATACGTATTTAATGCCTATAAAAAGCAGCCAAATTATGACAACACGATTTTCATAGTCACGGGCGACCACAGGCTGATTCCCATTCCACAACGCAACAATCTGAGCCGCTTTCATGTGCCGCTGATCATGTACAGTCCACTTTTGAAATCCACCAAAAAAATGAGTGCCGTCAACTCCCATTTCGATGTCACCCCGACCTTGCTGGCCATGCTACAAAGCAAGTACGAGCTAAAAATGCCGAAGAAAGTCGCTTGGATGGGTGGTGCGCTAGACACGAATACAGAATTCCGATCTATCAAGGACATTCCGCTAATGCGCAACAAGAACGAGCTAAAGGAATTTATAAGCGAAGAAAAAGTGTATTCTGACGGGTCGGTATATGCCATCGATAAAAACATGGATCTGGGCAGCTCCTTTGGCGGTTCAAAGGCCGAATCGAAGTTAGAAAACTTCAAATCGATGAACGCCTATGTGACCGCCAACGATAAGATCATCCCCGACAGTCTTGCCATTTTTGCAGTCCGAAAAGAACTGTTTACCGACAGTGAAACCGTGTGGATCAATAGTGTTTATAACGGACAAGATTCCGACAAGGGATATTTCATCGCGCGAAAACTGGCCTTCGAAGGGGAATATGACAGGGCTTTGCTCCTTTGCCGATACAATCTATCGAATGCGCCCAGCCATATCGACACCAAAATATTAATGGGCCGAATTAACGTTTGGCGGGGAAACTATGAAAAAAGCATCGAAATATTAACCGGCTGTATCAAAATGAATCCGAATTATATCGATTCGTATGCCGCTCTGTTCGATGTGTATTTTTGGTCGGGAAAAACCAAAGAAGCCTTGGAGCTGATAGTATTGGTAGAACAGAACAGTTCTGGTGTTGCCGAAATAGCCGATAAAATTGCCCGGGCGAAAAGAGAGGCGCGTAAAAAAGGTATTGCTTTAAATTCAAGTAATTCAAATAGAACGAAATCCAAAGAAACTTTACGATTTTGAAATCAATAATGGGGCATAAACTTACATATCTAATTATCTTTTTCTCGTTATCCGGCCTCATGGGTATAGGACAGGATCTTGCATATGACGATGCTCAGAGCATTGGCTTTATAAAAGCACGCGAGGAAGCCTCAAAAGACAATCATGGGCTGGCCAAAGACCTGTTGGTACAAGTGGTCGCCGAGCATCCTGATGATTTGGATGCGCAAAGCCTTTTAGCCAGAACCTATAGTTGGGAAGGTCAGTATGACAAAGCCCGTGAAACGTTCAACACGCTAATATCCCAAGAAAAAAATAGTAGGGCTATTTGGATTTCTTCCATAAAAAACGAGCTGTATGCCAAGAATACGGCTACGGCCTTGGGCCTTTCGAACAAAGCTTTGATCCATTTCAAGTCCGATAATGAAATCGAACGGCTTCGCGAAATTGCTTTACAGCGAATTGGAAACAGGGAATACCCTGAATCAGGATGGTTCAATCAAAGCACGGAGCTAAAGGTATTTAACACGGAGTCCGAAGTGGGAGAGAACGATTCCGAAGTAAGGATGACCGAGTCCCAATTGAAAGCGAATAATTCCGAAGTGGGCGAGAACCATTCCCAAGTGAATGAGAACGACCCGAAGTTGTCGGAAACAGAAGCAATAGTACCAAAAACCCCCGTAGACAAAGATGTGCTCAACAACCGGTTGGCCATCAGAAATGCCTACACCGTCTTTGACCAACGCTACGACCCCATAATCGCTTCGAGCGTTTCATATAAAAGACAGACTCTGGCGGGCAGTATCATTCCGCGTATCAACTACAATAACCGAAGAAAGATTAACGGGCTGCAATATGAATTGGATTTCTATCCTAAATTTTCAAAACTTTTCTATGCGTATTTGAATTATGGATTTTCGAAAGCTTCGATTTATCCGAAACACAAAGTAGGAGGAGACCTGTATGCAAACCTTCCCGGAGCCATAGAATTTTCGGCAGGGGGTCGCTACATCAATTTCGAGACCAAAAATGTTTCGGTCATCACCAATTCCTTAGGACATTATCGGGGCAACTACTATTTTTCGCTACGTTCGTACATCACACCGTTGCCTGACCATCTGACGCGGATATCCGGAAATCTTTTAGTTCGAAAATACATGAAGGATGCGGAAAATTATATGGGCCTGAATGTCGGTATGGGTTATTCCCCCGAATTACGACAGTTGACCTCTGGGGACGAGTTACTGGCGGAAACGCTGTTGTATGTAGAGTCGCAAAGACTCAGTTTAGAATATCAATTTACAGGGAAAAAGAACCCGAATATTTACAAGGCAAACATGGGAGTAACCCGACAAGAGCTGGCTTTCGATTCCGGTAATTTCTTTTGGTCTGTGTCCGCGGGCTTTACGTATCAGGTGAAGTTTTAGGAGATTCCCTCTAGCTTTTTTTTAATGCGGACTAGCTGCGGTGATATCTCCGGGCCAGTCGACCCGTCAGCGTCAAGGGAGCACCAACTCAATTATTCAAATCATTTTACTGGCGGTCGACCGGTCAAGGTCAGGAAGGCATCAATTCAATAATTCGAATCAATTTGCTGGCGGTCTGCCAGTCCGCTAGTTACGTGGTCATCATCTAAAATTACTTGAGTTATTTCGATGACGTTTGCGGTGTGTTGTCAAACACCCATGTATCGGCATACATGCCATAGACCAATCCGATTTCATTCTCCTGTACATACCTTTCATCTTTTCCGGCGTCGAAATTGACGTTGTAGACGTAAACTTTTATTCCCTGATCACGTAATTGCAGTAGAAGTTTGGTCTGACTGGATATTATCCTTCTTGAGACCGCTACATAGTTGATATTATTGACGGCTAAATAGTTTAGTTTGTCTCCCTTGATAGCCATCAAAGGTTCTTGTGAAATAATGGTGTTGATACCGTTCTGTGAGGCTTCCTCAACGGCCATAAGACTAAAAAGCTCCATGATCAGCCTGTTCTTGTCAACGAAGGCGTCAGCGAATGCGATGGGGTCGTTAACCTTGTCGGTCACCAAAGTGGCATCGAGATGCGCTGCGAACCAAGCATTGATACCTTCAAGATCCATAGTGGTATAATCGCCGTAAATTTTATGCTTTTTGAACTCCGAAAGGCTGGGCGGAAGAGTTCCCGCGTAATCGGTAAAACGCGCCCACATGTTCCAGTCGTGCGCGGCAACTAATTTTCCGTCGGAAGTTTCGATAATATCCAATTCAAAAAGCCGGAATCCTTTTTTGTAGTTTTCGTCGAGTGCCTGCTTGGAGTTGGTGGATTTGATGCCGTTGACCTCGCCCCCGGCATGGGCAATGTAGCGATTGTTATCAGGTTCGAATTCATACCGAATTTTAGGAAAGTAGATGGTATCGTCCACAATATTCGTGGGAATATTCAAGGTCTCCGAAAGGCTTAGGTCATCGATCGCTTCGTAAATGCTGCCTTTAAAATTATGCATGATGTAGGCCTGCCTACTTTTTAAGGTGGCCAACTTTGAAAATCCCATTTTGGAAAGGATACCGGTTTGGGACATCAGGCTTTTGGCTGCCGAATCATGTGCTAGGAGTGTAAATACCGCCCTGTTTTTTTGCATACGTCCCAGTATCTCAAGGAATTCCGCTGCCGCCTCTTCGCTGGAATGGGTATCGAAAGTACGGAATTCGAATTTTTCATCCGTATTGAAATGGATGACGGTGAGTCCGCGTTCGGTTTGTTCCGTTACGTCACCTATTGAAAAGCTACTTCTTTTCTGTGCTGTAAAGCTATTACTGTTCAAACTTATTTGTGCTGGTTTCTGCGGAGTATCATGGATTGAATCGAATGCCTTACCGGCCATAGCGGTATTTACCATACCTATATATATGATAAGGAATAACAAGGTTATCGTCGATGCTGTAATTGAAAGTCGCTCTTTAGGTTTCATGATCGGGCATTTTATGGATAATAAGTATCTAACGCAGTGCGGGAAGGCTTATTGTCGTAAAACTTTGTATTGAACAATTTGCCTTTTTGTAGGTCAACACGGTTTCCGCCCAAAGACAAAGAATTTCACTCTAGAACCACCCATTAACAGCGTTTACAACAAAATTTTAGGGTTACACCACAATTTATTGTATCCGTCGCACTTTATAAATAAGTTTACTTCATCAAACAAATACAGCGACCCAAATCGCACCTGAAATCTAAAATTAATCCAATAACTTAACCTACGTATCTTATGCTTTACGACACTTACGGAGAAGAGTACCTAGCCTTCTTACAAGACCTCAACGAAATCTTAAGTCTCAACGAATTGGTGGAATTGGATTATATGTAGTACTGTTAACAGTGAAACGTCCCAAACCCGAATCCCCAATTTTTAAATCCTACTATTATGGCAAATCAAAATCCTGATAATGCAGATTACCTAAATTTTATCGCAAACCTGAACGATATACTTTCTAGCGAAGAAATCGGCAAGCTAAACTATTCTTAGTGTGTAATTGTTTTTAGTGAATCAGTTGTGTAGAGAGGAGGCCTTAAAAGGGCCTCCTTTTCTTGTTGGGGGAAAGACGAAAGGTAAACGATATGGCGAGAGGTATATCGTTTGGTAGTTTGTAGGGTTAGCTTCGTGCAACCCTCTTAAAATCTGGCTGAGAGTGCAGGACACTTTCAAGTTCTTGTCATTCTCTGAGCCTTATTATGTTCATAATACGATTTAAATCTCGATGCTATTACATCCCCCAATTATTGTCAAAAGTCATATCTCCGATTTTAAGACTTTTGGCGGAAATTACGATACGTTTCTGTAGCGGTGAATCGTCAACAGCATCAAATTCCACTTCAAGGCTTACGCAATAGGCTTTTTCAAAGATGACTTCTTGTAATCTAGACATGGCGTCACGTTTGTAAAAGATGATACTACCGTTCTTGGTCTGGTCGGGAGAAGACATCCAGTGGAGTAGGTCGTAGCTTCCATCGGCTTCTATTGTGGCCATAATTCGACCGCCGATAGGTCTGGCAGCTGGTTTACCCGTGGCGTCCATGGGCTGTTCGAAATTGTAAAGACAATGCAAAACATTATACTGTTTTCCGTCTACGATAAGTTTGGCTAAAAATGACATAATAAAATGGGGTTAAGGGGTTGAAAAAGTTAAAGATTTAAAGGACAAAGGGTTAAAAATAAGTTTTTTTGAATTTTGAACAGGTTTAACTCGGTGAATTCCAAGTTTAAACGGTTCTTCGGATGTATAACGTAATTAGGATAGGTTTTCATATAAAAAGGGAGACCATTTTCATGGTCTCCCTTTTTATATTTATGTCATATGAGACATATTCTGTCGCTATTCGAAATCACTACGTGAGCGTTTAGCGAAGGCGCAGAGCAGTCAGTGCTTTACCCTAGATACGTCTTTAGAAGTTTACTTCTAGAATTATGGCGCAGTTTCCTGATAGCTTTTTCACGGATCTGTCGTACCCTTTCCCGAGTCAGGTCAAAAGTCTGTCCGATTTCCGCGAGGGTCATGGACTGCTGGTCGCCGATACCATAGTACAATTTGACAACGTCGGCTTCCCTAGGGGATAACGTTTCTAATGCCCTATTGATTTCAGTGTTGAGGGACTGTTGCATCAACAATTTATCCGGCCTTGGCGATTCTCCCGAACGCAAAACGTCATAAAGGTTGGAATCTTCACCTTCGCGCAATGGCGCATCCATGGATACATGGCGTCCAGAGTTTTTGATGGACTGCTTCACCTCGCTAACGGTCATCTCCAATTCCTTGGCGATTTCCTCTGCAGAGGGTGGTCGTTCATGCGCCTGCTCCAAATAGGAGAAGGTCTTTTTGATTTTATTGATCGAACCAATTTTGTTCAAGGGCAGTCTCACGACACGTGATTGTTCCGCAAGTGCCTGAAGAATGGATTGTCGTATCCACCAAACGGCGTAGGAAATAAATTTAAAGCCGCGTGTCTCATCGAAACGTTTGGCCGCTTTTACCAATCCTAAATTCCCTTCATTGATCAAATCCGGTAATTTTAAACCCTGGTTTTGATACTGCTTGGCCACCGAAACCACAAAACGAAGGTTGGCAGTGGTCAATTTTTCAAGGGCGAGCTGATCACCGGCACGTATGCGCTGCGCCAGTTCCACCTCTTCAGCGGCATTGATCAAGTCGATTTTACTGATATCTTGCAAGTACTTGTCCAATGATTTTGATTCGCGGTTGGTTACCTGCTTGATGATCTTTAGTTGCCTCATATGTTCATTATGATTTTGGGTTCTACAAGCATGTATGATACAGCTTATTTCTGTCTTATCCAAAAAGATGTAGGTATTCTTATACAATATTTATGAGAAGTCTAAAAGTTTTTGGATAAAATGTCCGTAAATTCGATAATTCGAATGAGTTATTTTAATTGGATGGATGTGTACAAGAAAAGGTGGGAAAACCGCAAAAAGAGCCATCAATTACACAGATAATAGCTTAATTTGCCTCTCGGTGCCCACGAATTGATAGCCTTTACATGAGCAAACGCAAACTCAAAAAATACTTATCGGAATTAAAAAAGGATGCCCTTGAAGAGCAACTGCTAGATCTCTATTCTCGATTTCCCGTGGTCAAGGAGTATTACGATTTTATTTTTAACCCCAAAGAAGATAAGCTGTTACAGGAGGCGAAGTCTAAAATAAGCAACGAATACTTTCCCGTTAAACGCAGAAAACCGAAAGCTCGGCGTTCGGTAGCCCAAAAATATATCAAACATTTTATCAAATTGGGGGTCGAACCCTACATCATCGCCGATGTGATGGCCTATAATCTCGAAATCGCCCAAGCCTATGCCCGAGAAAGGAATGTGCCGGATGCCTTTTTTAAAAGTATGCTAAATTCCTTCGAGCAAGCCGTTCAGTATTCATCGGTCAATGGACTTTTACAAGACTTCAAACCAAGGCTAATACTAATTTATCATGAAACCCAAGAGCAAGAATGGTTGTTCGGGGAAGGATTTTCGAGGGTGTACGATAGCATTGATTGAGATTGGATAGCCGTCATATTTTTAGGTGATACCAGTCAATTCCGCTAAATTTATCCTTTAAAACATTGCTTCCCATTAAAAATAAAATTATGGCTTTAGTAATCATAAGACAAGACGGTAAAATCGACCTTTGGAAGGATGCCTTCAAGGCAGAGTCTCCCGAATTAAAGGTATATAGCTATTTAGAAGACCATCCAAAGGACAAAATAGAGATGGCCTTGGTCTGGAAACATCCCGAAGGTAGCTTGGCGGAATATCCCAATTTGAAATTGATATCCTCAAATGGGGCAGGGGTGGACTTCATCTTTGAAGATCCCGACGTGCCCAAAGGCATTCCTATCACGCGGATTGTAGATACGAAATTAGCCGATGATATGTCTGAACACGTGCTTGCGGTGATTTTTAGCCACCTTAAAAATCTGGATACCTATAAACTACAACAAACGCAAGGCATCTGGAAGCCAAAAAATTATCATCGAATTTCCGATTTTACCGTGGGTATCATGGGCCTTGGAGAACTGGGCGGCGTTTTGGCCAACGACCTGGTGCGTTTCGGATTTAAGGTTCAAGGTTGGGCGAATTCCCATAAATCCATCCCAAAGGTGAAAACCTTTGCCGGAGATGATGAATTATCCGAGTTTTTATCATCCTCCGAAATATTGGTCTGCCTATTGCCCTTGACAGAGAAAACGACCGGTATTTTAAATACATCCCTTTTTAAAAAACTTCCCAAAAACGCCTTTGTCATCAACGTTGCCCGTGGAGGCCATTTAGTGGATGACGACCTGATCGAAATGTTGGACAACGGCCATCTATCCGGCGCCGGACTCGATGTGTATCACGAAGAACCCTTGCCGACCTCACATCCGTTTTGGCAACATGAAAAGGTACATATGACGCCGCACTACGCGAGTGTTTCAGACCCGAAATTCGTTGTACCTCAAATCGTTGAAAATTATCGCCGGTTGCAAGACGCTAAAGAGGTGCTGAACGAGATTTCCAGGGATAAAGGATACTAAATCAAGCGCAATTCGTTGGTTGCATTGCGCCACACCCAATACGTTGTGGTAGCCCAGGGTGAGAAGTAGTGTGATAAGTGGAAACCGGATTTTCTAAACAATAAATTTCGCCCGAACCCAAATTTCCTTTAGTTTTGCAAAATTGAACTTGTGCCAAAGCGTATCGAAAACGTGGCTTAAGCACTAAATTTGACGACCTACTTGAAAGTACAGAACGACACTATCGAAAAGACATTATACGACTATCAGGAAGAAGATCTAAACACCATTTTCGACCACCTGAAAGAGACCTCGAATGGAAATCTACTCTACCAATTGCCGACTGGTGGGGGCAAAACTGTGGTTTTTTCCGAAATCGCACGCCGGTACATCGAGCAGACTGGTAAAAAGGTGGTCGTACTGACCCACCGTATCGAACTGAGCGCGCAGACCTCTAAAATGCTCAAAGGCTTCGGGGTCAAGAACAAAATCATCAACAGCGAGGTCAAGGAGCTCACGGACCAAGATGACTTTATGTGTTTTGTGGCCATGGTCGAGACCTTGAACAACCGCTTGCAAGAAGAGAAGGTCGAAATCAATAATATCGGATTGGTCATAATCGATGAGGCGCACTACAATTCCTTCCGCAAACTGTTTAAATTTTTTAAGGCTTCCACTATTCTCGGCGTGACGGCGACCCCCTTGAGCTCGAACATCAAGCTGCCGATGAAAGATAACTATCAAAAGTTGATCGTGGGGGAGTCCATTGAAGCCCTGATTAAAAAAAGATTTTTGGCCAAGGCGAACGTATACAATTACGATGTCAGTCTACAAAGCCTAAAGTTGGGTATCAGCGGTGATTATACGGTAAAGTCCTCGGATGAACTGTACGGAAACCATAGCATGCTGGGCAAGCTGTTGGCCGCTTACCGCGAAATTGCGGAAGGTACCAAAACGCTGATCTTCAATAATGGTATCAATACCTCGAGGTATGTTTACGAAACTTTTAAAAAAGCGGGATACAACGTACGCCATCTCGATAACAAAAATAACGCCTCGGAACGGAAAGAGATTTTAAAATGGTTCTCCGAAACTCCTGACGCCATACTAAGTTCCGTAAGTATTTTGACCACCGGTTTTGATGAGCCAACGGTTGAGACCATTATGTTGAACCGCGCGACCCGTTCGCTGACCCTCTATTTTCAGATGATCGGCCGTGGATCTCGAATTTTGCCAAAGAAAGACGAATTTACCGTAATCGACCTCGGCAATAATGTGGCGCGTTTCGGTATGTGGGATTCTCCTATAGATTGGCAGGAAATATTCCATTTTCCGGATTTCTATCTGGAGAATATCAAGAACGATGAAGATATCGAACGGGAATTCGTCTATGAAATGCCTGCGGCTCTCAGAGCGAAATTCGAGAAGTCTACCCATATCGAGTTCGACATCAAAGCGGAGTACAAAAAAGTGTTCGCTCAAGGGCTTAGGTCAAAGATCGTACTGGAACGCAGTATCGAGCAACATGCCGAAATCTGTGTCGAAAATTCAGAGGACGTTTTTGACGCCCGGATACTTGCCAAGGAGCTTAAAGAGGAAATCGCATATCGCGTGCGCCAATATTCCTACTGTATTATGAACAACACCAAGAACTATAAGGAATGGCTCGAAGAGGATTACGAACGTAAGTTACGCTCTAGTATTTCAAGGCGGTTCGCAGCTAAAATGTAGTTGGTAATCGCTGTAGGCGTTAATTTAAATTATCTACTTGCGCGATAGGGTCTAAGCTTGAATGGTAATACTAATTTTTAATCTCTAAAAATGGCGGGAAACACTTTCGGAAATCTTTTCAAATTGACCACTTTCGGCGAATCGCACGGGGTGGCCATTGGCGGTGTTTTAGATGGATGTCCGTCCGGCGTTGAAATTGACTTTGACGCCGTACAAAAGGAGATGGACCGGCGTAAACCGGGACAATCTGCTATTGTGACACAGAGGAAGGAACCGGATACGGTGGAATTCTATTCCGGAATTTTTGAAGGAAAAACTACGGGTACGCCTATCGGTTTCGCTATTCATAATACGAATCAAAAATCCCAAGATTATTCCCATATCAAGGATTCTTACCGGCCCTCGCATGCCGATTACGTCTACGACCAGAAATACGGGTTCCGTGATTATCGCGGTGGTGGCCGTAGCTCAGCCCGTGAAACCGCAAGTAGGGTAGTGGGCGGTGCGATTGCCAGGCAGTTTTTGTCCCAAATAAAAATCAATGCCTTTGTTTCCCAAGTGGGGAAATTGAGGATGGATATTCCCTATCAAGAACTAGATTTGACGTTGACGGAATCCAATCCCGTTCGCTGTCCCCATCCTGAAACGGCGGCCAAAATGGAGGAATATATCAAGGATGTGCGAAAAGAAGGGGATACTATAGGAGGCATCATTACCTGCGTCGCCCAGAACGTGCCTATCGGCCTGGGTGAACCGGTCTTCGACAAACTACACGCCGAACTGGGCAAGGCCATGTTATCCATCAACGCCGTCAAAGGATTCGAATACGGTAGCGGATTCGAGGGCGTTCAGATGAAAGGCAGCGAACACAACGACCAGTTCAACCAAGATGGAAGCACCAAGACCAATTACAGTGGTGGTATACAAGGCGGTATCAGCAACGGTATGGATATCTATTTCAACGTAGCCTTCAAGCCCGTGGCAACGGTAATTCAAGCCTATGAAACCATCGATAAAAAAGGAAATAAAGTAACTACCAAAGGCAAAGGCCGGCACGATCCCTGCGTTGTACCTAGGGCAGTGCCCATTGTCGAGGCGATGACAGCCTTGGTCTTGGCGGATTATATGTTGTTGAACCGGACGGTGAAATTCGAGTGAATGTAGCATGATGTGAGTTACAGGTAAAAGTAATCCGTTACCTAAATCTTGAACCAAGCTTACCCGTTTCCTTCCAAAAAACAGTATCTTTCAATCCTAAAACCAACTTTTTTATGCGGAAACTTGAATTGCACTGGCAAATCATGATCGGAATGGTCGCCGGCATTCTCTTCGGATTCGGAATGACCTATATCGATTGGGGAAGGGATTTTGTACAGGATTGGATCAACCCGCTAGGAACAATTTTCGTCAAGCTATTAAAACTGATTGCTATACCCTTAATCTTGGCTTCCTTGGTCAAGGGTATTTCCGATTTGAAGGATATTTCCAAATTCCGCAATATCGGTCTTCGTACTATTGTCATTTATATCTGCACGACCGTCGTGGCCATTACCATAGGACTACTTCTGGTAAATGCGATTAAACCCGGTAGCGGAATTTCAGAGGCAACCATTGTCAAGCTAACCGAAACGTACTCAGGAGACCGGGGAGTGACCGATAAATTGGAAGAAGCTTCAAGACAAAAGGATAGCGGCCCCCTACAGTTTTTGGAAGATATGGTGCCCGACAATGCTTTTGCCGCCTTGAGTGATAACAGTCTCATGTTACAGGTTATCTTTTTCACCATTTTTTTAGGAATTTCAATGTTGCTTATCGGGGAGGAAAAATCAAAGCCCCTAAAGGATTTTTTCGATGCCCTCAACGAGGTCGTGCTGAAAATGGTCGATTTGATCATGCTTTCTGCGCCTGTGGCCGTATTCGCCCTTTTGGCCAATGTAGTGGTTTCATCGGGCGACCCCGATTTATTGTTGGCCCTATTAAAATATTCCGGAGTAGTGGTTCTCGGACTTGTATTGATGATCGTTTTCTATAGCTTGATCGTGGGTACCTTTACGCGTTATAATCCTTTGACCTTTTTGAAAAAGATGATTCCTGCCCACCTCTTGGCTTTTTCGACGAGTTCGAGTGCAGCCACCTTGCCGGTGACTATGGAAAGGGTGGAGGAACATATTGGGGTTGACAAGGAAATTACAAGCTTCGTACTCCCCGTAGGTGCCACCATAAATATGGACGGAACCAGTCTCTATCAAGCCGTTGCCGCCGTGTTTATTGCTGAAGCCCTGAAATTCGACCTGACATTTGCCGATCAGCTGACTATCGTAATGACCGCGTTATTGGCGTCGATAGGCTCCGCAGCAGTGCCGGGCGCTGGTATGGTTATGCTAGTAATCGTTTTGGAATCCATCGGTTTCCCACCGGATAAATTGGCTATCGGTCTTGCGTTAATTTTTGCCGTAGATCGGCCATTGGACATGCTCAGAACAGTAGTCAATGTCACCGGGGATGCCACCGTAGCCATGATGGTTGCTAAATCAACGGGGTCGGTCATCAAGCCCAAGGTCAAGAACTGGGACGATCATTTGCACGAAGTGAAATAGAGTGGGGCAGCAAACTGATTTTCAAATCTATTCCAAAAATTTCGCCTTTAACTCCGGCGTAGGAATCATACATTCCTCTTTTTTCCCATACCACGTATAGCGATTGCGGGCTATAAAATCATATACGATATCACGAATCCCTCTGGGAATACCCAATAAAATAGAAGAAAGCGTTCGGTAACCTTTAAGATGCTTGCCAATTTGCAGAGCGGCGTCCGATTTGGTGTAATAGGCCACTCCCGGTTCGATTAAGACGATGGAATCGATCTTTTCGGTGTCGATATTCCGTTCCGCAATCAGTTCTCTGCCGATATCGCTTTGCAGCGCGGCATAGCGGAAAGCATCCTCTTTATCGTGCTTGATCATAAACTGAATAGCACCGTTGCAAAGGTTGCAGACCCCGTCGAATAAGATTATTTTTTTATCGGGTAATGCGTCTTGACTTTTCCGTAATTCTGAACTCATACCTTCTAATTCTTAACTTTCTTCTTCTCCACCAACTCCAGCTGCTCTAGACCAACATGTGTCGTAAACTGTCCGTAGTTGACAATGGCCTTTTTCTTTTCAAGCGTATCGATACTGCCCACGGCTTTTCCATCTTTTAGGCGAACCCGGTCGCCAATCTTGAAAACTGGTAAAGGTTTGTTCTTTTCTTTAACAATTGCCTCTTTCTTTTCAACTTTCTTTTTCTCCCGAATATCTTTGACCTTATTGCGTGCCTCTTGAGCCACTTCGGCTTGCTTAACGCGTTCGGCTTTGGCTACTGCAGTAGATTTTTTCTTCCGTTTGCTGTTTTCGATCTCTACAATTTGTAATAATTCGGATACCAAGGGCCGTTTTTTGTTTCCCTGAAAATATTTGGCCGCTGCCTTGTCAACTTTATTTCCTAAAAGAATCATCCGCTGGTCGTGATCGTAAAGCTCTTGGTAATTCTCCAATTTGCTCTTGACCTTGGCATTGAGCTTTTCCAATCGTTGTGCTTCTTCCCTGGCTTTTGACTCCTCTTCCTGTAGCCGTGAGCCGGTTTGCACCATTTTGCTGCGCTCTTTTTGCAGTTTGGCAATCGTAGCGTCGAAACGGACCTTGCCCCGCTCGATCTTCTTTTTAGCCTTATTAATCAGGCTGTAGGGAATGCCGTTTTTTTGTGCTACTTCAAAGGTAAACGAACTGCCGGCCTCGCCAAGGACCAGTTGAAAGATAGGCTCCAAAGTTACCCCATTGAAAAGCATATTGGCATTTGTGGTATGGGGCAGTTCGTCGGCCAAGGCTTTTAGATTCGCGTAATGCGTGGTTATGATTCCGTAAGCTCCGCGTTCATAGAAGACTTCCAAAAAAGCTTCCGCCAATGCACCTCCGAGTTCGGGGTCACTGCCCGTACCGAACTCATCGATTAAAAACAGGGTTTCGGCATCGCATTTCCTCAAAAAACGGTTCATGTTCTTGAGCCGATAACTGTAGGTACTAAGGTGGTTTTCGATGGACTGGTTGTCCCCTATGTCGGATAAAACACGATTAAATAAACAAATGGAACTTCTTTCGTGAACGGGAATTAGAAGGCCGGATTGAAGCATTACTTGAAGTAGGCCAATAGTCTTTAAGGTTATACTTTTTCCGCCGGCATTGGGTCCGGAAATAACGATGATCCGATTTTCGGGTTGCAGCTCAATGGTCTGTGGAAATGTCTTTTCACCTTGTCGTTTGTTGCTCAGGTAGAGCAATGGATGGTAAGCGTCTCGAAGAAACAATCGTCTTTCGGCATTGATTTCTGGCAGCACGGCGTTGGTATCCAAGGCATACTTTGCTTTGGCGGCCGTAACATCAATGTGTGCTAAAAAATCCTGATATTCGGAGAGAAGGGGAGCGAACGGTCGTATGCGGTGGGTCAAGGTATTGAGGATGCGCTGCACTTCTTCCTTTTCGTCGAATTCAAGATTGTTCAATTCCCGACTATACCTTAAAGTGGCCTCTGGTTCGATATAGACGATACTCCCCGTTTTGGAAGTGCCCATCGTTGCCCCCTTGATTTTTTTCCGATACATTGCCTTTACGGCGAGTACACGTCGGTTCTCGACGACAGATTCACGAATATCGTCTAAGTAATCGGAGCCATTATACGTATTCAGGGCTGATGCAAAACTTTGGCCGATTTTACCTTTTACTTGGTTCATTTCCCGCCGAATAGCGAATAACTTATCTGAAGCGCTATCTTTCACTTCCCCGAACTTGTCGATTACCGCATCGATTTCGGATGGAATATCGCTATTGGCCTCGATTGCTTCGGATGCCTCAAAAAGTAGCGGATAATATTCCTTAAACTTCTTAAAGAATTTTTTATGGGTAACTACAGTGGTGCAGATGTTCCCGATTTTTCGGAATCCCGGTACTTCTAAGGTGGTGTTCTCAATTTTTAAAAGCTTGATTTCCCTTTCGATAGGATCAAAACCATGATTGGGAATTCGGTTTTCGTTCGTGAAAGAGGATAGATATTCCGATGTTTGGCCCAATACCCGTAGTAGCGCTTCGGAGTCTGAAATCGGCTGTATTTCCAAAGCGTTAGTCTTGCCCAACTCCGTGTTGCAACGGGTGGAAACTTGTTGTAAGACCGTAGGAAATTCAAGGTCTTGGAGTGTCTTTTTCGGAATTTTTACCATACATCTAAAATCGTCGGTAAAGGTAGGGAATCTTGGCTATCGCTTGCAAATAAGCTTCAGTCGGAATACTAAAACTGCACAGTAATGGTTTTGCGATCCAATCGGGATAAAGCCTAAGTAAGGTGCCTTCTATTGGCCATCCTTTGTATATCGGGCCGTGATGACTAGGTTTTGTCAATTATATACCGGCAATCACTTTTAGCATATTCGGATTTCTTAACAGGCCCCCGTAGGCCACATCGGACATAAAGAGATCAGGGTTCACGTTGCCTTCGATGACCGAAGGCCCGGTAGGGGTCAAGGCTATGTCCCAGCCAATAAAACCGTTCGGGATATGTTTCGTCGCGACTCTGGCCAGGTCACAGGCCTCCCTGAAACAGGGAACCTTAAAATTCTCGAACCTAAAACCGGTGTCGGGGTGTTCCTCGAATTCCCCGCCACCGAACTTCATGTCTCGATACCCCGTTCGTTTTAAGGTACCCGACACTTGGTCTATACCTACGAACAGACCCCCCGACGAGCCATTGTCGACGATGCTGCCGCCTGCCCCGATACGGATGAAGGAAGAAACGATCCGCACCTCCCCGTTATCGATATAGGTCAATATCCGAAGGGTGTTTATCGATTTTCCGTATATGGCACCGATATCAGGGTGTTGTGCTATAGTCTCGGTATGCGTATAGTCCCCGTCCATAAGATTTTCGTACTCGGCTTCCAACTGTTGCTGAAATTTTTCCCGGTCCAACCTGAAGCACCCCTTTCCCCCTTTAAGGGACAAGGGTCTGAAGAAAATGGCCCCTACATCGGTGGAAGAGAAAACGTCCGTGTAAAAATGTATAAGCTCCCCTATGTTCGAGATATCACGTATGCCGTTGCCGGAAAAAAAGCTGCCGCCGAAATTATGGCCGATGAGTGCCGGGGTCTTGATCGCGTTCCTCTCGCAGTAGTGCGCAAAATTAAGCTTATTGTTCAAAATGGAAGTATACTCCGATTTGTGAAGTTTATCGCTGACATGTATCCTGCGAGCTTCCCCTGGCGCGAGGTAGTCTCTATAATTCGTTACGTCCTTTTTATAGAGATACTTGAAATAGTACATCGGCACCTCTTTTTTGGTGGCCAAGAGAACCAGTATCTCCCTGCAGATCTTGAGGAAAGATTTTTTGTCGGAATCCTTAAAAAAAACCTTGATCCTACCGGGATCATTTAATTGTATAGCCATTCTTTTTTTCAATATCCGCAAATTATCGAAAATTGAATGATGTTATCTAAAAAAACCGATTAAAGTGTTTAAAAAAATGGCGTTTTGGCTATTACCTCTAGCCGGTTATGACCTTTATCTTTAGCGATACCCGCTTCGATGATCTCATGTTATACTCGATGATCTCACATTATATATGTATGGCTTCTCTTTCATTCTGCCCTTCTACCAACGGGACTTACGTTAATTTTTACTGTAATTGCTCAAGCAATTTCTTGATAGTAGCGTTTCTTTTTATTCCTTTCTCCATACGATCGGATAACAATAAATGAAAATCATGATTAGCTTCTACGATAATAGGTCCATTTGCCGTTATAGCTACATCCCAACCCAAAAGCGGAAATTTAAATAAAGAAGCAGCTTTTGCAACTATTTTTTTAACTTGAATGTATTGAGGGATTTGTAAATTATCAAAAATTACTCCTGTATCGGGGTGTTTATAAAAAATCTCTCCACCATTATCTATTAGTTGCAGACCTTCAGCATACATTTTGCCCGTTTCTTTATTAAATGGTACTACAATCCCTCCGAGATGGGCATTATCTATAATTGCTCCTTTTCTTCCAACCCTAATAAATCCGGATAAAATCTCCACTTCATTTTTTTTATTCTTGTAAGTAACAACCCTTAAAGTATTTATGCTAGAATAATTTATCCTTTTTAAAACTTCATGTTGATGTATTAATTCTTGAAATATAAATGCTTTTGAAAACACCAAGCTAATTAAATTGTCCGCTATATTTCGATGTGTATTTTTGTCTATAACGAAAATATTCTCGCCCATAATTCCATCAATAGGTTTGCAAAAGATGTGTTCAATTTTTTTTTCATTAAAAACTTGCATCAAAAAAGTGCAAAAGTCATTTTTGGTTTCTATTTCAAAAACATCACCGTTATATGTAAATTCGTTTTTTGAATTATGAAAAAAAATTTGCGGAGTAGGAATATTTTCTTTGACTAAAAACTCTTCAAACAATAATTTGTTTTCTACTAATACAATTTGTTCTTTCGCATTTGAAAAAGACCATTGAAGTAATCTTTTATTTTCTTTGAGGCTTAAATAATCATTATAATTTGTTACGCCTTTGCGGTAAAGTAAATGCGAAATATAATTTAGTGGAAGTTCTTTATTGGAAATAGATAGAGTCGTAAATTCTTTGATAATTTGAAACCAATTTTTTTTGTTTTTATCTTCTAAAAAAAATAAAAGCATCTGTTTATTTCTTTTTGATATCATAGAAGTGATTTAAACTTTTTCGAATCGAAAGAAAGGGTTGCGGATATACGTGTTGCGAAACAAAAATAAATCCAAAACAACCCCTTATGTTCCAAGTACTCGACAAAGATATGATAGAAAAAGAAATCCTGCCATGTATTCCGCGATCGAGCCGGGGATTTCCCCCGACGGTCGCACTGAACTAGATAGTGAACGCCATACGCTATAAGCTGAAGACCGTTGTACCGTGAGGCCACTCGCCGCTAAGCTCACTTTTCCAAAAAATGTGTCCCTGAGCCGGCCATCGGTCTACCACAACCGTAAGTGGTACAAGAACGGTGCTAGGAAGGATTGCCGGACAAAGCTCTTGGCCAGGTACACGACCTCGTTTGACCATTCGAGCGTGGACCTTGACGGCAGTCATACCCTTACCATACTAGGCGACGGCGGGGTCTCATACCAAGGCAGGACGAAAAGAAAAACGACCAACGCGCTGCACCTGACCGATCGACAGGGACGAATGTTTCGACTAGAAACCAGATGACAAGCGCTTTGCCGTGGATTGAACGAATGCATAGATGGACAGCTACCGATCTTTGCTCAACAGGTTCGATACCCCCGACTGAAAGCCGGGAAGTGTTCAACTTTCCGGCATTCGTAGTAATCGCCCGGAAAAGAATAACAAGAAAAAAGTTTAAATCAATTCGCTATGATTATACAAATTAGACCAAAAAAAATATTGGGTTTATTGCTCATTATTATTCTATTCCTTGAAATTGCCAATATTATAGGTTTGGTCCTGTATTTTAATGATAATAATATTCAATGGTTTTTTAATTTATTTAACATAAGAACAGAGGGAAACATTCCTGCTTATTACTCATCAATTACTATTTTATTTGCGTCCTTCTCACTCGGTTTTATTTCGTTTTTTCGAAAAACTTATGGATTAAGTTATTCTCTATGGCTAGTATTAGCAATTATTTTTTTCTATTTATCAATTGATGAATCAGTTCAACTTCATGAAAGAGTAGGGATTTTATTTGATAGAAAATTCAATTTAACGGGATATTTATCTTGGGGATGGGTAATTCCCTATGGATTGCTATTTATCATTTTCACAGTAGTTTATTATATTAAATTTCTCCCACAACTTCCAAAAAAATCTTCTGGTTGTTTGTAATTTCAGGCTCGATTTATGTAATTGGAGCCATTGGTGTTGAAATGTTAGCTGCTAAAAATTATAATTCTGATAATTTTTCTGAAATTCTAAACGCTATTTTTTACAGTATCGAAGAATTTCTCGAAATGATAGGCATAGCCTTATTTATTTATGGCTTATTGCTATATATAAGAGACGAAATAATTATAACCATAAAAAAACCAGCCTAAAAATTAGATTGGTTTTTAAATCAGTTGAAACCCAAACCTTATCGAATATGCCTAATGAACATTAAATCCGAATAGACCATGGATGCCAACGAGACCAACTATTAAAACCTTAATAGCTGTACAACAATTACGTATAGTATCTAGGGTACAAAACCTTAATTTTTATCATGAAGACCTTTTTACGAAAAAGTGGTCACGGCCCAGACCTTTTGATCTGTTGTACGCGCAAGTCGGCAGAGTCTGTAGCCTTCCCCTTTTTGTATGCATAATGGAAAAAACATGCCCGTAAACATAGAAGAAAGTTGGAAACAACAGCTCGCCCAAGAATTCGAACAGCCATATTTCTCCGTTTTGGCCAATTTTGTAAAAATGGAATACACTGAACATACGTGCTACCCGAAAGGAAATGCTATTTTTTCAGCTTTTGACCATAGTTCCTTTGACAAAACAAAAGTGGTCATTATCGGCCAAGACCCCTATCATGGTCCGAATCAGGCAAACGGACTCTGTTTTTCGGTGAAGGATGGCATTCCGCATCCGCCTTCGTTGATTAATATTTTCAAGGAAATCGAAGCGGATTTAGGGCAACCCTATCCCGAGAGCGGTAATCTAGAACGTTGGGCAGAGCAAGGGGTGTTGTTGCTGAACGCCACCTTGACGGTGCGCGCCCATCAAGCGGGCAGCCATCAGAAAAAGGGATGGGAAACTTTTACGGACACCGTAATCCGAAAGATATCCGATAAAAAAGAGGGCGTTATTTTCTTGCTCTGGGGCGGATTTGCCAAAAAGAAATCTGCGCTGATCGACAAGGAAAAGCACCACATTTTGACCTCGGGACATCCATCGCCTTTAAGCGCAAATAGGGGTTATTGGTTCGGAAACAAGCATTTTAGTCAAACAAACGAAATTCTTAAAAAAATAGGAGAGGAACCGGTAGCATGGTAGTGCCTGAAAGTTTCAACTAGAATTTAACCCTATCATTTCGCACTCATAATTAGATTCAAAAAAATCTTCACCCCTTGGCAGCGCCAATAGCCATTGAAATAGCTTATTTAAGTATTTTATCCACAGCTGAAGACTTATCAATCAACTTTAGGTCAATCAATGTACGCTGCACATTATCAATCTCTTCAGTCGAAACTTGCTCCTGACTCCATTCCGTAAGTGAAAGCCATTGCTTAATATCCTCCAATTTTTGGCCATAACGGTTGGCGAGCGTTCTATCGATACTGGGAATTTGTTTGAATTCATAGGTGTAGCCATTAATAGTTTCCAAAATATGGTTCAATGTTCCGGGATTTTTCTTAATGAAATCATCCGTTGCCGCCACCACAAAGCAGGGCCAAGGGGTCGGGCAGTCTCCCAATCTGCGAAAGGTTCCGTTATCGACCAACGGCTTTGTGGTAAAATGTTCCCACATAAAATAATCCGCTGAACCGTCGGTAAGCGTCTTTATGGCCCCTTCTAAATTATCAATGACCTCGAATTGTAAACTTTCGGTGTCCCAGCCTTCATTCTGGGCGTTTACATAGGCCATAAGATGGCTTCCACTACCGAAACGACTGATGGCCGTTTTCGTATTTTTTAAGTCCGCTATAGCCTTGTATTTGCTCTTGCTACCCACATGTACACCCCAAAGTAGGGGAGTGGCGATATATTCCTGTACGATTTTAACGGGATTTCCGGCGACGATGCTCTTGACGATTCCCTCCGTCAAGATGATGGCCATATCAGTATCCCCATCTTGCAGCATTTGGCACATTTTGCCTGTGCCCTCGGGTATTTCCTTCCACTGCAAGTCGATGCCCCTATCCTCAAAACCGCCCTCTTCGATGGCCATGTGCCATGGGAGGTTGAAATGTTCCGGAACACCAACTATTTTAACCTTTTTCATAAATGGGATTTTATTTTTGACGTTTCAAATTATTTTGAGATCAGCGATGGAAAAAGATAGCAAATTGCAACTGAGTTCAATAATAAACACCTTCTGAAATTTCGTGACCAAAACCCAATTTTTGGAATTTTAGATTTGAATATGCAATTTGCCCCAAGGAGATCACCCACAGATTTTTTCAAGACAATAGCCGATCAAGTCTTGTATCGATTTTTTCGGATTTTTTGAAAACTCTCCCGTAACCCTATTGGCCAGAATAGCGTTCATGGATACGGCACGATGCCCTAAGAGTTTTGAAAGGCCGTATATACCGGAAGTTTCCATTTCAAGATTAGTTATCCGTCGCCCATCATAGTGAAAAGAAGCCATTTTTTCAATAAAACTATCCCCATTCGCAGGAAGTCGCAATTTTCGACCTTGAGGTCCGTAAAAACCTGTGTTGGTTAAGGTTATACCCAATCGTATACGATTTGAGAGTAATTTTTCTCCCAAGGTTTTGTCGTGCTTGACCACATAGGGAGTTGCCTTTTGATGTGACCATTCCGAGTGAACGATAAATGCCTGAGCCATTTTGGTATCCTGTACCGCTGTACTGTCATAGTAATGCAACAGGCCATCGAGACCTATGGCGTATTCGCTCATCAGAAAAGCGTCAACGGGTATATCATGTTGTACTACCCCAGAGGTTCCGATTCGGATTATATCAAGGGATTTCTGCTTTGAATTTACCATCCGGCTTTTAAAATCGATGTTGACGAGGGCATCAAGCTCGTTGAGCACGATATCGATATTGTCCGTTCCAATGCCCGTAGAAATTACGGTCAATCGCTTACCGTTCAAGGTGCCCGTATGGGTATGGAACTCCCTCTTGCCTTTTTTGACTTCAATATTATCGAAGAAAGAGGATACCTCCGCCACGCGATCGGGGTCACCAACTGTAATGACGGTGTCCGCTATATCTTCCGGTAATAGATTCAGGTGATAGATGCTACCATCGGGATTGAGAATAAGTTCAGAGGGACTAAGGTTCATACCCTTCTTAAAGCTTCAAAATCCTATTCGATTCGGTGTTGTAGAGAAAGTTGTATTTAAGCGCGCCGCCCAAGTAGACGTCATTGTCTTGAAGACAGGAGTAATAACTGGTTTTGCTTTCGAGAATTTCTTTGCCCGTTTTGGTCAGGCGGACAGGTTTAAAGGAGGAAAACAGTGGTTTTAATCTGCCAACTGCTCTTTCATATTGAATATCGCCAAAACCTAGGATCGCCTCTTTTTTGAGTATTTGGGACATAAATATTTTTTTATTGGCCGGTCTCTGCTCCGCCGCCAGCCTTAAAATATTGTTTTCCATCTCATTGAGTCCGTTCTTAATACTGGGGAAACGATGCAAATGGGCCTGAATAGCTCCAGAAAGATAATCGAATTGGAATTCGGAGTAATCTGAAAGGTTTTCCAATCGTATAGGGTTATCGCTACAATAGAGTTGCCACACATAGTCGGCATATTCGACATCGTCTTGCGTCAGTTCGATTTTATTTCCATAGCGGCTCAATAACTGCTCGTCGTTAAGATCGTGAAGGCTGTACATACTGTCCGACTCATCTTCCTTGCCAGTGCAGACCAAAGAGATGTGGGCATATTTTCGGTGGGTCTTGAGCCAGCTGAGTACGGCGAGCATATTGACCTGGCAAAAAAGGTCGTAATCGAACCAGAGCACGATTTCGTCTTGCTGTTTGTGATTACAAAGGGAGCGATACTCCTTTAAGGTCTTTTCGATGAACCAGGATTTGGATACTTTATAATTTTTGTTGAGGAATTCGAAGCGAGTTTTCCAGAAAGATTCACTTCCTACATTTGTCAAGGTTTGACCTTCGCAAAGCATCTCGCGCCAAGTAATAATATCCCCTTTAAGTTTTAGGGACTTTAATTTTTCCGTAAAATGATCTCCGTTGGTAATGTGCAAAAGGGAACTCATGGAAGGTAAAGTTTAGGTTCTCGAAGATTAAAAGTAACATTAAAAAAAATCAAACAAAAATATTCGACGAAAATTGTCTTTTGTTTGTGAAAATATCCATAAATTATTACAGAACTTAACCTCCTACACGCTTCACGGAAAAACCTTTTTCTTTCAAGATTTCCATGATTCGATCTCGATAATCTCCCTGAATAATGATTTTTTCGTTTTTGAAGGATCCTCCGACACCAAGTTCTGTTTTAAGTTCCTTGGCCAATTTCTTAAAATCGCTTTGGGCGCCATTATAACCATCCAAAATGGTTATCGGTTTCCCTTTGCGTTTTTCATACTTGCAGAGTATCGGGTCATCTTGCAGCCAGATATCTTTTTTTGTCTCGGGTTTGTCAATTTCTTCCGGAAGCTCGTGGTCGGGGAAGAGGTCTTTAAGCTGGTCTTTTAAGTCCATATACTAAGGTAAACGCATTTTATGACAATAAGTTTTCAACCAAGATATCTTCGTCAAGAATTGGCTACTGGCTATTTTTTCACCAACCCCAGTTCAACCAAGCGTTCGTGCAAATATTCCCCTGCGGTAATATCCTCAAACTGTTTGGGATGCTTGACGTCTACGCAATTTTCTAGGCAATCTAACGGCATTTCGCTGATAGGATGCATAAAAAAGGGAATCGAATACCGTGATGTACCCCACATTTCCATAGGAGGATTAATAACTTTATGGATGGTAGATTTCAGTTTGTTGTTCGTCAGCCGTGAGAGCATATCGCCCACATTGATCATCAATTGATCGGGACCGGCAATGGCATCGACCCATTCGCCTTTATGGTTTTTAACTTGTAGACCCCTGCCTTGGGCGCCCATCAGTAAGGTAATCAGGTTAATATCGCCATGCGCCGCCGCACGCTCCGCATTCTTAGGCTCTTCGGTTATTGGCGGATAATGAATGGGGCGTAAAATGGAATTCCCGTTCTTGATATATTCGTCAAAATAATTTTCTTCCAGATCGAGATGTAAGGCCAGGGCCCTAAGTACATATTTGGCGGTTTTTTCCAGCATCTTAAAGGTCTCTTTGCCTACGGAATTGAATTCCGGTAATTCTGAGACGATTACATTATCGGGATACTCCTTTTCCAATTCCGGATTGTCCTCAACATACTGTCCGAAATGCCAGAACTCCTTTAAATCACCCTCTTTTCTGCCTTTGGCATGCTCTTTCCCGAAAGAAGTATAGCCGCGTTGTCCGCCGATGCCCTCAATTTCATATTTGTTCTTGGTTTCTTGATCCAAGGCGAAAAACTCCTTGATTTCCAGATATAATTTCTCTACCAGTTCTTCGGATAAGAAGTGTCCGCTTAAAGCTACGAAACCGATATCCTCAAAGGCGGCACCTATTTTTTGGGTGAATTTTTGCTTTCTCTTCGGGTCGTCGGAAACAAAATCCTGTAAATCTACGCTGGGTATGGCACTCATGGCTTTATTTTCTTGTGTTCGATCAAAGTTAAGAAAAAGGGATACGAATTGCACGTATGGAAATGTAAAATCCGGGAATAAGGGTCTGAATTTTGAAAGCCCTTGTTTTTGACCCATTTGTTGAAGTGCTTTTTCTTATTTTTATCCCTTGAAAAAATCCTATGGAATACCAACGAAAAGATATCGACAACACCACCTTGCTAGACCTATACAAGCGCATGCTAAAACCCCGTATGATCGAGGAAAAGATGCTGATTTTGTTACGGCAGGGCAAGATTTCGAAGTGGTTCAGCGGAATCGGGCAGGAAGCTATTTCCGTTGGGGTGGCGAGCGCATTGAATGCGGAAGAATATATATTGCCCATGCACCGCAATCTCGGTGTTTTTACGACTAGGGAAATCCCCCTGAAACGCCTATTTTCACAATGGCAGGGCAAGGCCGGGGGATTTACCAAAGGCCGTGACCGCAGTTTCCATTTTGGGACCCAAGACTATAAAATTGTGGGTATGATTTCGCATCTGGGGCCACAATTGGGGGTTGCCGATGGTATTGCCTTGGCCGATGTGCTGCAAAAAAAGCAGCGGGTTACGGCTGTTTTCACAGGTGAGGGCGGTACCAGCGAAGGCGATTTTCATGAGGCGCTGAATATCGCTTCAGTGTGGCAGCTTCCCGTGCTTTTCTGCATCGAGAACAATGGATATGGACTTTCAACCCCCACCAGCGAGCAATACCACTGCGAGAATCTGGCGGATAGGGGCATAGGCTATGGCATGGAATCGTATACGATTGATGGAAACAACATTTTGGAGGTCTACAGTCAAGTAAGCGCACTTTGTGAACGGATGCGAAAAAAACCGGAACCGGTACTGTTGGAATTCCAAACTTTTCGAATGCGGGGCCATGAAGAAGCCAGCGGTACGAAATATGTACCCGATGCATTGATGGAGGAGTGGGGCGCTAAAGATCCCATTGCCAATTATGAATCTTATTTAATTGGGGAGGGGGTATTGGATTCGATAAAAATTGATGTTCTCAAAGCGGAAATCGAGTCCGAAATCAACGAGCACCTGCAATTGGCTTTTGCGGAACCAACGGTAGAATTTATTGAAAGTGAAGAGTTAAATGACGTATACAAATATTTTGTATACAAGGAGGTTACCCCAAATGAAAAATTCGAAAATATACGTTTAGTGGATGCCATTTCCCAAGGCCTCAGACAATCGATGGAGCAACATGACGACCTGGTCATTATGGGGCAGGATATAGCGGATTATGGCGGCGTATTCAAGGTAACGGAAGGCTTTGTCGAGGCTTTCGGGAAGTCTCGCGTACGCAATACGCCGATTTGTGAGTCCGGTATCGTTTCGGCGGCGATGGGGCTTTCCATCAATGGGATGAAGGCGGTGGTCGAGATGCAGTTTGCCGATTTTGCGAGCACCGGATTTAACCCGATCGTCAATTATTTGGCAAAATCGCATTACCGCTGGGGAGAAAAGGCCGATGTGGTTATTCGAATGCCCTGTGGCGGTGACGTAGGTGCCGGGCCGTTCCATTCCCAGACCAATGAGGCCTGGTTCACCAAAACACCGGGACTTAAAGTGGTCTATCCCGCTTTTCCCTATGATGCTAAGGGATTGTTGGCCACCGCAATCAACGACCCCAATCCCGTGCTTTTTTTCGAGCATAAAGGCTTATATCGAAGTGTTTATCAGGAAGTTCCAACCGACTATTATACTCTTCCCTTTGGAAAAGCGGCCTTGTTAAAAGAAGGCGGACAAATAACCATAGTGTCCTTCGGGGCGAGCGTCCACTGGGCATTGGAAACCCTTGAAAACCATCCGGAAATCGAGGCCGACCTTATCGATCTGCGCACCTTGATGCCTTTGGATATCGCATCCATTTATACATCCGTAGAGAAAACGGGGAAACTTATTATCCTGCAAGAAGACAGTCTGTTCGGAAGCATATCCAGTGATATATCCGCCTTGGTCATGGAAAACCGCTTCGAATATCTGGACGGTCCCATAAAACGGGTGGCCAGTTTGGAAATGCCCATTCCTTTCTCCAAAAAACTGGAAAACGGCTACTTGCCAAAAGAAAGGTTTGTGACGGCACTTAAGGAATTGTTGGCGTATTAGTCCTTCTGAGACAATTCTACACCTAAGTTTTGCATTCGAACCAATATATTATCGCATTACAGCAATGACGAAAGGGTTAAAACACGACCTTAGCGGCCAGCTTGAGATATCTTTTAAACAAATTGGAACGAAGTTTGTAGATTTCATGCCAACAACCCTCTAAAATAATTTTTATGATGAAAAATGGTATACTAATATTAGCGATGGGTCTACTCATATTTTCCTGTTCGACGACCAAACAGGTGCGCGATGACCGTAAAGTGGTCGATGGCACGTGGACGCTTAACGATGTCGGTTATGAAGGTAACGAAGGTGACTTTAAGGCCGAACTTTTTAATGATGCCGCGGCAATATGTTTTGAGGGCAGCACTTGGTTTTTTAGGAACAACAACAGTACGGGCAGTTACACCATACAGCCTGGGAGTCTTTGTTCCGGTGGCGAACGCAATATTCGCTGGTCCATTATCGAAAATCAGGGCGGTGGTCAACAGTTGCAATTCAAATATATCGACGAAAAGAAGAATGATATTTACGGAAGAACCGGATATCGTTTGGATGTGGTGTCCATTACCCCTTCTCAAATGATCCTTAAATCGAACGTGACGGTGGATGGCAGTCCCGTTTCCGTGGTATATGAATTTAGTAGATAAAACCAGTAATCAATAAAAATTTCAAAATGAAGCAGATAATCACAAAATCAGTTTTTATGGTCATGGTCTTATCCATGGTCGTCGGTTGTAAAACCGTGCAGAACGCGAACAACAAGCAAAAAGGAGCCGTGATCGGTGCCGGTAGCGGTGCCGCCATTGGAGGTGTGATCGGCAATAATGTAGGTAGCGGCAATAATACGGTACTGGGTGCCATTCTAGGCGCTGCCATTGGCGGCGTTGCCGGTGGATTCATAGGTGACCGTATGGACCGCCAGGCGGAGCGTATCGAAGAAGAGATTCCCGGTGCCGAAGTGACCCGTGTTGGCGAAGGCATCAATGTCACCTTTAACGAAGATCAAGGTGTGCATTTTGATACCAACAAATCCGAGGTGAAAGGTACCTCGGCGAATACCTTGAACAGTATGGCCGATATTTTGAAGGAATATCCAAAAACGAATGTATTGGTCGAAGGGCATACCGATAGTGCCGGTCCTCTCGATTATAATATGCAACTATCTGAAAAACGCGCTAGGTCGGTAACCGAATATTTGATTTCCCAAGGCCTTGATAAGAACCGATTCACTACCAAATGGTACGGCCCAAATCAACCCGTTGGAGATAATACGACCAAAGAAGGCAAAGCGAAAAACCGCCGGGTCGAATTGGCCATTGTAGCTAGTGATGCGCTTAAAAAAGAGGCGAAGCAGGTGAAAGGATGAAGTCAATGGATATTTGCCCTTGCCCGGTATGACCCTATTATTACCAGTGCGGCATTATTACAAAATGATGTTCAGAAATCCCGACCGTTTCGATCGGGATTTCCATTTTAAAAACATACCTTTCCTTATATGCAGCAGTACGATGTCATTGTGGTAGGTGGCGGATTGGCAGGTTTGACCGCTGCCATCGATTTATCCCAAAAGGGACATCGGGTTTTGGTATTCGAAAAACGTACCTATCCACATCACAAGGTGTGCGGCGAATATGTTTCTAACGAGATAGTGCCCTATTTAAAGAAATTGGGAGTGTCGCTTGAAGCTGCAGACGCCGTTGCAATCAGCAAATTAAAGTTGAGTACAGTGCACGGAAAGTGTATGGAAACCGAACTTCCTCTAGGTGGAAAGGGCATTAGCCGATATGCCTTCGATTATCTGCTGTATCAACGGGCAGTTCAGGTCGGTGCTGATTTTCAATTCCAAAATGTGAAGGCCATAGAATTTGAAGATTCTATTTTTAAGGTGGTTACGGATACTGAGCAAACTTACACTTCAAATTTGGCGGTCGGTGCCTATGGCAAACGAAATGGACTGGATAAAAGCCTGCATCGGGATTTCGCTAGCAAAAAATCATCATGGTTGGCGGTCAAAGCCCATTATGAATTGGAAGATTTTCCGGAGCATTTGGTAGCTCTGCATAATTTTCAAGGGGGATATGCCGGGTTGTCCAAAACAGAAACCGGGGCAGTAAATTTCTGCTATTTGGCATCCTACGCCAGTTTTCAACAAGAAAAAAGTGTTGATAGCTTCAACGCCAATGTGGTATCCCAAAATCCGTTTTTAAGGAAATTTTTAAAAGAGGCGACTCCTATATTTGCAGAGCCGTTGACGATTGCCCAGATATCCTTTCATCCTAAAAAAGCGGTGGAGAACCATATACTGATGTGCGGTGATACAGCGGGATTGATACATCCACTTTGTGGCAACGGTATGGCCATGGCGATACACAGTGCCAAAATAGCAGCGGAGCGCATTGATAATTTCCTTAAAAAGGATAACCATATGCGCGAGGAACTCGAAAACGACTACCAAACGCAATGGAACAAGCATTTCAGACGACGCTTATGGATGGGAAGACGGCTGCAGTCCCTTTTATTGAACCCTAGAATGTCCGCTATCGCGTTATCCGCCATAGTCAAACAGCCCCGAATACTGCAAAAAATAATTGAAAGCACCCATGGTAAACCGATAACATGATGGCCGATTTTTCAAAAAGAAACAGGGATTCCGAGCTTATGGACGATGGCGGTGTGGATGAAAACATACTCAGAGAGGTACTATATGATATAGACCGCAGCAATCGAATCTTAGGAGGCAATCGAATTACCTTAAATGAGGTGGAGCGATTGATACGCGAGTATCCCCAAGAATCGTATACGATTTTGGACATGGGTTGCGGCAACGGCAGCATGCTTCGGGAGATTGTAAAATTGGGAAGACGGAGGGGTATCGCTATAAAAGCCATCGGAATCGACCTAAGCGAAAAAGGGCTGGACATCGCTAAGGCGGCATCCTCCGAATTTCCAGAGATACATTATCTGAAACAGGATATACTGGCCTTGACTCCCGATGATTTAAAATGTGACATTCTGGTTTGCACCCTGACCGTTCACCATTTCAATGATGAGAACATCCCGGTTTTTTTAGAGCAGTTCATAAAATTGGCACATATCGGCGTTGTAATCAACGATTTGCAAAGAAGTGCCCTTGCATACCAACTTTTTAAGGGCTTTAGTGCTATTTTTATACGGACGAACATCGCCAAACACGACGGATTGATATCCATAAAAAGCGGGTTTACCAAAGCAGAACTGGAACGCTTTGCCAAAGATTTACCGTCGGTAGCGCACGAAATACAATGGAAATGGGCTTTTCGCTATGTATGGGTCATGCGTACCCAACGACTAAACGGAGCATATGAATGAAGTTCGAATAACAACGGTGGCAAAACAGCTTCCGGAATATTACAGGAGTACCGAGGACATCGTGCCTTTAGTGGAGCTATGGCTGATGGGACAAGATGAGCGGTTTCGGCGAAAAGTAGTCAAGATTTTCGAGGGTGCGGCGGTAGATAAGCGATATAGTATTATGGACCCAGCAGCCGTGTTTACGGCCACCTCTTTTGAGCAAAAAAATGCTATTTACGTCCGGGAGGTAAAAAAACTGGGAAAAAAGGTATTGGAAAAGGCATTAGCAAAGGCAGGATGGTCTGCGGATACCTTGGATTACATTATAACGGTAAGTTGTACCGGCATCATGATTCCCTCGTTGGATGCCTATCTAATCAATGACCTGCACCTTCGCCAAGATGTTATTCGTTTGCCGGTGACTGAAATGGGATGCGCCGCAGGGGTATCCGGTTTGATCTATGCCGAGAACTTTCTAAAGGCCAATCCCGATAAACGGGCCGCCGTCGTGGCGGTGGAGAGTCCTACTGCGACCTTTCAGCTTGACGACTATTCCATGGCGAACATGGTCAGTGCCGCTATTTTCGGCGACGGGGCGGCCTGTGTATTGCTATCCTCCGAACAAGAGGCGAAGGGACCCAAAATAGTAGGAGGGGAGATGTACCATTTTCCCGATGCTACACCTATGATGGGATTTGACCTTACCAACCACGGCCTGAAAATGATTTTGGATGTTAGAGTGCCTGAAACCATTGCCGAACATTTTCCCAATATCGTCCATCCGTTCCTGAATAAGTACGGTACTTCGATAGAAGCCGTCGACCATTTGATTTTTCATCCAGGGGGGAAGAAAATTGTGCAGACGGTAGAAGAACTTTTCGGAAAATTGGGAAAAAATATTGATGATACCCGTGAGGTATTGCGCAAATATGGTAATATGAGCAGCGCTACAGTGCTATACGTGTTGGAGCGTTTTTTGGAGAAAGATATCAAAAAGGGGGAGCAAGGATTGATTTTGAGCTTTGGTCCGGGATTTTCGGCGCAGCGGGTGTTGTTGGAATGGTAGGGGATGAGTTCAGAGTTATGATTTGGGAGTTGGGAGTTAGATGTTAGGAGTTAGAAAGGTAAAAAATGAAAGCGTAAAAAGTCGTGAATTTTATGGCTGTGGATATAAAGAAGGGATGGGCTTTAATACTCGGTGGAAGCAGCGGGCTTGGGTTGGCCACGGCCAAAAAGCTGGCACGCCATGGTTTTGATATTATTGTTATACATAGGGATAGAAAGTCTGATTTAGAGGATATTAAATCTAATTTCGAAGAGATTACTTTAAGTGGTGTGCAGCTGCACAGTTTTAATGTGGATGCAGCGAATGCGGAAAAAAGGGGTAGTACGATAGCGGAAATCAAATCGTTTTTAGGGCAAGGTCAGGGCATAAAGGTCCTGGTACACAGCATTGCCAAAGGAAACCTGAAGCCCATGTATTCCGAAGAGCAGACCACTTTGAACCATCAGGATTTCCAAGTTACCCTAAACGCCATGGCACTAAGCCTCTACGATTGGACAAAAGATTTGATGGATGAAGGATTATTCAAGGAAGACGCTCGTATCATATCCTTCACCAGCGAAGGGAGCAGTAAAGCATGGCCGGGCTATGCCGCCGTATCCGCCGCGAAGGCAACTTTGGAAGCTTTGACGCGGAACATCGCCCTAGAGTTCGCACCACTCGGTATCAAAGCCAATTGTATTCAGGCCGGGGCAACGGAAACACGGGCCTTTCAAATGATTCCCGGTCATAAACAAATCAAGGAAGATGCCCTAAAACGCAATCCCAATGGTCGCCTGACGACTCCCGAAGATGTTGCCAACGCCGTTTACCTGCTTACCACCGACGAAGCACGATGGATTACGGGTACGGTGATTAAAGTCGATGGTGGTGAGAGTATAAGATAAGGTGATGAACGTTGGATCTTCCGTGTTCGATGCTCGGTGTCAGATGCTTGGTGGCGGATGCTCGGTGTCCGATGCTCGGTGCATAAAGTAAGGTGTTCCGGTAATGGATTATGCCATACCGATTAGAAAGAAAATTAGTGAAAATTCGTGTCAAAATTATTTGCCCACCCCTATGACCGCAGCCCAAATCATACAAAAACTTCCCCACTCCAAACCGTTCCTTTTTGTAGATGAGCTACTTGAAATCGGTGAAAACGGTGCCAAAGGGACATTCACTTTCTCAAAAACCCTAGATTTTTACAAGGGCCACTTCAAGGATAATCCCGTAACCCCGGGAGTCATCCTTACCGAATGCTGTGCGCAGATCGGGGTAGTCTGTTTAGGAATCTATCTATTGGGGCATGAAGCCAATGCTCCGACGGAAACCATTCAAATCGGGATGAGCAGTGCTGAAATGGAATTCCTTCTTCCTATTTTTCCCGGTGAAAAAGTTACGGTTACTTCCGAAAAAATCTATTTTCGGTTTCATAAACTGAAGTGTCGTGTAAAAATGCACAACTCCGAAGGTAAGTTGGTCTGTCAGGGCGAAATTGCGGGAATGATTAAATCCGAAGAACATGGCTGAGCGAGAAATGACAACTGAGCGAGAAATGATAACTGAGCGGGTAGTAATTACAGGATTAGGGGTCTGCGCTCCAAACGGCATCGGGATAGATGCCTTTTCGAAGGCGATGATTAAGGGCGATAGCGGTATCCGTTTTATTCCGCAATTACAGACATTGGAATTCGGTTGCCAAATAGCCGGTGAGCCACAGATTACCGATGACCTCTTAAACCAATACTTCACCCCCTTGCAGCTTCGCGGACTGAACGCGACGGGCATCATCTATGGTGTAATCGCTGGTACGGATGCATGGAACGATGCGGGACTATCGAAAGCCCCGCAGGAAGCTCCGGACTGGCACAGCGGTATCCTTTTTGGGACAGGAACGCTCGGCGTAGCCAAATTCAGGGAAGCAATCCATTTGATCGACGATAAAAACGTACGGCGTTTGGGCAGTACGACCGTAATACAGACCATGGCCAGTGGAGTAAGTGCCTATTTAGGTGGAATTTTAGGTTGTGGGAACCAAGTGACCACCAATTCCTCTGCCTGTACGACGGGTACCGAAGGTATTTTGATGGCCTACGACCGTATCGCTTCCGGAAAAGCCAAACGAATGCTCGTGGGTAGTTGCAGTGATAGTGGTCCGTATGTTTGGGCGGGCTTTGATGCGATGCGTATCCTTCCGAGAAATTATAACGATAGTCCTGAATTGGCCAGTCGCCCTATGAGCGTCTCCGCCGCGGGATTCGTACCGGGGAGCGGGGCAGGGGCACTGGTTCTCGAATCGCTGGAAAGTGCAAAGGAACGTGGTGCGAAAATCTATGCCGAAGTCCTGGGCGGTGCCGTGAACAGCGGCGGCCAACGCGCTGACGGTTCGATGACCGCTCCGAACAGCCAAGCGGTACAGCGCTGTATCGAACAGGCCATCGAAAATTCGGGAATCGAAAAATCCGACGTCGACACCATCAATGGTCATCTGACCGCAACCGCCAAGGATGCCCTTGAAATTGAAAACTGGAGTCGGGCCCTAGAGCGCTCAGGCATTGATTTTCCCTACGTAAATTCCTTTAAAGGATTATTCGGACATTGCCTGTCCGCCGCCGGAAGTATTGAGTCCGTAGCTGCGGTGCTGCAATTCGAAACAAACCAAATTGTCGGTAATGTAAATTGTGAAGACGTACATCCCGAAATTACCGAACGCATCGATCCGGCCAAAATCCCACAAAAAACCATAGATTACAGTCCCAAGATACTCGCAAAGGCCAGTTTTGGCTTTGGTGATGTCAACGCTTGTGTTATTTTTAAGCGGTTTAACGCCTAAAACAGAAGCGACAAATTACAGACACAGAAAATCCAAAGTACGAGTGCCATAAGCTGCTCCATTCCTGGGTGGACGATAGATTCGGTTTACCCAGCTGAACCGAACTCAAACATCCGCGGCGAAAATATTTCGCTCAAGGAAAAGACTCACTCGGATCGCAAACACAACTGCGAGGATCAAGGATGACCATTACTCACGGCGAAAGGCGCCTACTGATCGACGGCGCGTTGGTTGACGCCGAGAACGGGGCGACGTTCGAGAACATCAACCCGGCCACCGAGGCCGTTCTCGGCGTGGTCGCCGATGCCTCGGCAGCTGACATGACTCGTGCCATCGCGGCGGCGCGTCACGCCTTCG
>RCMY010000056.1_pt1 | contig 96321 bp, 83 predicted proteins | sample 2041341 | NCBI WGS metagenome assembly RCMY01 (sample SAMN09708234, study PRJNA481090) | Marine sediment metagenome, whole genome shotgun sequencing project. | reverse complement strand
CGGCCTTCTCGCCGACTTCGACGCCGTGGTCGTGGCGGCGGGGGCCGCCGGCGCGCGCAGGCTGCGCGGGCCCGGCGCCGACCTCGCCGGCGTCCATCTCGCCGTTGAGTACCTCACGGCGCAGACGCGCGCCCTTCTCGACGGTGATGCCGCCAACCCCGACATCTGCGCCCGCGACCTCGACGTCATCGTGGTCGGCGGCGGCGACACGGGCACCGACTGCGTGGCCACCGCCCTTCGCCAGGGCGCGAGGAGCGTCCACCAGCTCGAGTTCCTTCCGGCGCCTCCCGAATCACGCGCCGCGACCAACCTCTGGCCGGAGTGGCCGAACGTCAAGAAGACGGACTACGGCCAGATCGAGGCGACCATCGTCCAGGGGTCCGACCCTCGTTCCTGGGCGACGGACACCCTCGAGGTCGTGGAGGGGGAGGACGGCGGCATCGCCGGTCTCCGCGTGGCTTCGCTCGACTGGTCGAAGGGTAAGCCCCAGAGGATCGAGGGAAGCGAGCGCGTTCTTCCCGCGCAGCTCGTGCTTCTCGCTATGGGCTTCGCCGGACCCGAGCGCTCCGTCCTCGACTCGCTCGGCGTCGAGGTCACGGACTTCCGTGGCGGCGTGCGTCCGGTGCTCGCGGACGCCGCCGGTCACCGCGCCAGCTCCTCGGGCAGGACGCCCGTCTACGTCGCGGGGGATGCGCGGAACGGCTCCACGCTCGTCGTGTCCGCGATGTCGGACGGGCTCGCGTGCGCCGGAGAGGTCGCGTCGGCACTGCTGCGATAGGGACTGGAGGGCTTTCGGAGGGGAGGTTGCCATGACATGGGCGGCGATGGACCTGCCCGGACGTGTCAGCGCGGACGGCACGTCCTGCCCCTGGCCGGGTAGGCGAGGCCAACAGGGCGTCGTGTCGACCTCTGTCCCGTCCTCGCTCGTCTGGCTCGAGGACGGCAAGGAACGCCCCTTCGACGAGGCGGAGCCCGTCACGCGAACCTGGCTCGAGGTCTCCTCGGAATGGAGCTCGCCGTCGAAGGGCGACGACCTCTCTCGGAAGCCCTCCTCGCCGGGCAAGCTCATCTGGGTGTGACGTCGTCCTCGACGATGCGGCCCTCGTAGTTGAGGCCGCCGACGAGACTGGCGAGACGTGCCTGGTCGCCCCGGGCGAACGCCTCGGCGATCTCGGGATAGGCGAGCGACGCCTCGTCGTAGAGGTCGGCGAACGAGCTATGGCTCGTCTCGCCCGTGAAGGGGTTGACCCACTCGTTGCGCCCCAGGTTCGCGGAGGCGCACTCGTCCGTCCTCGTGACGAGGTGCGCCAGCGACTCCGCCATGGAGTGCGGGCGAATCAAGCGCTCGAGGGTTCCGACGAGACGCGTGCCGCGTGACCCGGCTGGGTCGATTCTGCGAAACTCCCATGCGTAGTCTCGAACAGCACCCGCATAGTCCTCGACGCCAAGGGTGATTCCGTACACGGCGAGCGCCGTCTGGGCGAAGAGGGCACCGGCGACGTGGTCGATGCGGTCAGTGCGCATGAGGTCATCGTCGACTGGTCGCTCCTCGACCGTGGCCTGGCGCTTCTCCCAGAGGAGCCAGGTGTCGAGGTCGCTCTCGATGATGGCGTGTATCTCGCTCGACGCCTTCGCGAGGCGCTCGTCGAAGTCCATGAGGGCGAACTGCTGTGAGTACACGAAGGGGTGCACCGCGCGGTCGAGTACGTAGTGTCCCATGACTCCGAGGGCGAACGCCCTGCCGACGCGCTCGTCCTCCGCGGGAAGGTGACTCACGCTGTCGCGAAGGCTCATGAACGCCCTCGTCACGTGGCCGGCCTGGAACTCCCGCGCGAGGCGGTGGCACCGGTTCGCGCGGTAGGGGAGCGTGGAGAAGCACACGAAGAACGGGTCGGGTCCCTGGTTCCCGAGAAGGAACGCGAGAAGCTCCTCATCGCCGTCGACGATTCCCGACGGCAGCAGGCGAGCCACGTCCTCGCCGAAGATATGATGCGTGATGACTGCGGGCATTTCGCCCCCGCCTTTCTCGCCTGCCGCTCGCCGCGGACGGGCAGTCGACGTGAAAGACAGTACCACAAGTGGGGGAGCTGCGACACGCCCTGCGCGGACTACTCCAGCGCCGCCGCGGCGTGGTCCTCCGCATGCCGCAGCCAGTGACCATGGCGGTAGTAGATGACGAACGCCACCGTCGTGAGCGCCCAGGTGATGGGGTAGACCACGAGCACCGTGCCGAGGTCGTGCCAGGCGGGCACCACCGTAAAGAGCCAGACCACACGGAAGAGGCAGGTCCCGACCATTGTGATGAGCATCGGCCGCAGGCTCTCGCCGCAGCCCCTGATCGTGCCCGAGATGTTGTCCATGCAGGAGAAGAGCACGTAGAACGGGGCGATGAAGTAGATGGTGTAGACCGAGATGTCGCAGATCTCCTGGTCGGCCACAAAGAAGCGGGAGAGTGGCGCGGCGAACGCCACAACGAGTCCCGAGGCGAGACCGACGATGAGGCAGGTGAGCGCAAGCGAAGAACGAAGCCCGCGCCGGACGCGGGCGTAGTCATGGGCGCCGAAGTTCTGGGCAGAAAAGGTCGTGACCGAGACGCCGAGCGCCTCGGTGATCATCCAGACCATGCCGTCGATGCGGCCCGAGAGCCCCCAGGCGGTGACGGTGCTCGCACCGAACGAGTTGACCGACGACTGGATGATGATGTTCGAGATGGAGTAGGCGGACGACTGGAGTCCGAGCGGGATGCCCGTCTTGACCATCACCGAGCAGGTGTGGGGGTCGATGCCGAGGTGGCGCGGGTCGAGTCGCCAGGGCACTTCGACGCGCGAAAGCCGCCAGACGGTCATGGCCGCTCCCGAGAAGAGCGAGATGGCCGTCGAGATGCCTGCCCCGAGTGCCTCGAGGTGGAAGAAGACGATGAAGATGATGTCGCAGATCACGTTGACCACGCACGAGGCCGCCACAATCAGCGAGGGAGTCCGCGTGTCTCCCACCGAGTGCTGGACGGCCGAGCCCGTGTTGAAGACGAGCGAGAAGACGAGCGCCCCGAAGTAGATGCGCGAGAAGTCGAGTGCCTCCCCCATGAGCTCGGGGGGCGTGCCCATGAGCTCGAGCATGGGACGGACAAACACGAGACCGAGGGCGGAGAGGCCGATTCCGCCCACGAGGGCGAGGGTCATGGCCGTGCGAACCGACACTCCGAGTCGCTCGTCCTGTCTCGCCCCGAACTGCTGCCCGCAGATGATGGCGCAGCCCGTACCCATGCCGACCGAGAACCCCACGACGAGGTCGACGAGGCTCTGCGTCGCCTGTATGCCGCCGAGCGCCGTCGTCGAGGCGAATCTTCCGATGACGTAGGTGTTGACGAGCGAGTAGGCCTGCTGGAAGAAGGAGCTGAAGAAGACCGGCAGACAGAGTCGGACGAGCTGCTTCCAGATGACCCCCGTCGTGACGTCGAGCGATCCGCCCGAGCCCCTCTCTGACATGACACCTCCCCCTGGTTCCCCAATCTGCCGTCTGAGCATATCAGCTCTCGGCCGCGCGCGGGCGGCAATCGACTCGAGCACGGCCAGGTCACCTCTCGCGCGACCCCTGGTCTCGCGTGGTGCGTGACGTGCGGCTGGTTCGGGACCCCTGTACCACTCGCGGCGAAGTCCCTTATATCCGAGCGTTGTGGGCGTTCAGCGTAGCATGATCTTCAACGACTCAAATGAGAAGCACGTCATTTGGGCTGTTTTCAGTGACTTGTCGCATGAAATAAGATTTGATGCTACGACAATCGAGCCGTTTGGCGAAAGGAAGAGAAATCCAACGATAGAAACATGGATTATGAAGCGGACTCCACCGCACAAGGGAACGGGGAGGCATAGTCATCGGCACCACGAGGAAAAGGGGATGGAAGGCATGATTGAGAATCTAACCCGTAGGCAGTTCGTCGGAGCGGGCGCCATTGCCGCAGGGCTCGGCCTTGCAGGCTGCAGTAGCTCCTCCTCAAAGGATTCGAGCAGCTCGAGCTCGACCAGCGCCAGCGGCTCCGGCGCACTTCGCGGCTCCTCCGCCGACGAATACGACGCGGACCTCGTGAAGGCCGCCAAGGAAGAGGGCTCGCTCGTCGTCTATGGCTGCTGCGAGGAGCCCTACATCTCCGCGGCCTGCGACAAGTACACCGAGATCTTCGGCATCCAGACCTCGTGGCAGCGCCTGTCCACGGGCGAGGTCCTCGCCAAGATCGAGGAGGAGAACGGCTCGCCGTCCGCGGACATCTGGTTCGCTGGTACCACCGACCCGTACAACGTCGCCTCCACCGAGAACCTGCTCGAGACCTACAAGGCCACCAACGCGTCGCACATCATGAGCGACAAGTACACCTCCACCGACAATACCTGGGTCGGTATCTACAAGGGCATTCTCGGCTTCCTCACCAACACCGAGGACCTCGACGACAAGAAGCTCGACGCCCCCGCCGACTGGCCCGACCTTCTCGACTCCGGCTACAAGGGCCTTATCTGGAGCTCGAACTACAACACGTCCGGCACCGCCAAGCTGATCCTCAACACCTGCGTCCAGAAGTACGGCCATGACGACGGCATCAAGTACCTCGTCGACCTCGACAAGAACATCGCCCAGTACACCAAGGCCGGCGGCGGCCCCTCCAAGTCCATCGGCACGGGCGAGTGCACCATCGGCATCGGCATGCTGCACGACGGCATCTACCAGATCGTCGACAACGGCTATGACAACATCGGTCTCGTCGTCCCGAGCTCCGGTGCCTCCTATGAGGTCGGCGCGACGGCAGTCATCAAGGGTGCCGCTCACCCGAACGCCGCCAAGCTCTGGCTCGAGTACTGCCTGACCCCCACCTGCGTCAACCAGGCTGCGGGCACCGGCTCCTATCAGTTCCTCGTCATCGATGACGCGAAGCAGCCCGACGTTGCCGAGGAGTTCGGTCTCGACCCGAACAACGTCATGGACTACGACTTCGAGGACGCCAAGCAGAACACGACCCAGTACGTCGACGACCTCATGGCCGCTCTCGAGGCTGCCGGCGAGAACACCTCCGACACCACGCGCTTCCAGACTTCGTAACCTCGTTTGCCATGGTCGTGCTCTAGGTACTCGTGCGTCGGGCAGACGGAGGTCTGCCCGACGCTTCGTCAAGAGGTTCTGCACCCCAGCAGGAAAGGGGACAGCACATGGCCACCGTCCAAGGCGCCCAGCTCGACCGGAAGAAGCTGATGGCTGACCCGATCATGGTCACCACCATCTGCCTCCTCGTCGTATTCCTGGCGCTGTTCATTCTCTATCCGCTGGCGATTCTGCTGGTGGACTCGTTCCTCACGGAGAGCGGACCATCGCTCTCGATCTTCGAGCGCATCCTCTCCATGGCCTCGTTCAAGAGGGCCTTCGTCAACACGATGGAGATCAGCATCGCAGCGGGCCTCGCCTCGACACTCGTCGGGCTGCTCTTCGCCTACGTGGAGGTCTACGTCAAGCTCAGGACAAAGATCCTCTCGGGCATCTTCAAGGTCGTCTCGATCCTCCCGGTCGTCTCGCCGCCGTTCGTCCTCTCGCTCTCGATGATTCTTCTCTTCGGCAAGTCTGGACTTATCACCCGTTCGCTCCTCGGCATCAGGGACAACAACGTCTACGGGTACTGGGGCATCGTGATCATCCAGGTCATGACGTTCTTCCCCGTGTGCTACATGATGCTTCGCGGCCTGCTCAAGAACATCGACCCGTCCCTCGAGGAGGCGGCCCGCGACATGGGCGCGTCTCGCTGGAAGGTGTTCACGAGCGTCACGCTCCCGCTCGTCCTCCCTGGTCTCGGCAACGCGTTCCTCGTTACGATGATCGAGTCGATGGCGGACTTCGCCAACCCCATGATGATCGGCGGTGACGTCGACACGCTCGCGACCTCCATCTACCTGCAGATCACGGGCGCCTATGACAAGCAGGGTGCTGCCGCCATGGCGGTCATCCTGCTCTGCTGCACGCTCACCATGTTCATGATCCAGAAGTACGTGCTCGAGGCTAAGGCGACCGCTACGCTCTCCGGCAAGGCCAGCCGCGCCCGCATGCTCATAACCGACAAGTCCGTGCGTCTCCCGCTCGCCATCCTGTGCGGCGCTGCGGCGATGTTCGTCATCCTGATGTATGTCTCCGTGGTCTTCGGCTCGCTCTTCAAGACCTGGGGACGCGACTACACCCTGACCTTCAAGTGGTATGACCGCGTCTTCAACCACCTCGACGGCGGCAAGGCCTTCACCGACTCGTTCGTCCTGTCGTTCATTGCGGCGCCGCTCACCTCGCTTCTGGCCATGATCATCTCCTACCTCGTGGTCAAGAAGAAGTTCGCGCTCCGAGGATTCATCGAGTTCGTCTCGATGCTCGCCATGGCCGTCCCGGGTACCGTCCTCGGCGTGGGTTACATCCGTGGCTTCGCGAGCGGCTTGTTCCACACGGGGGTCATGCAGTGGTTTTACGGGTCTGCCGTCCTGCTCGTCGTGGTCTTCATCGTGAGGTCCCTGCCAACGGGCACGCGCTCGGGCATCTCGGCGCTGAGACAGATCGACAAGTCCATCGAGGAGTCCGCCTATGACATGGGCGCGAACAGTTTCCAAGTCTTCATGACCGTCACGCTGCCGCTCATCAAGGACTCGTTCCTGTCGGGCCTCGTGACCGCCTTCGTCCGCTCCATCACGGCCATCTCGGCGGTCATCCTGGTCGTGACTCCGCAGTTCCTTCTCATCACGGTTCAGATCAACGAATACGCGAACCGCGGGGAGTACGGCGTCGCCTGCGCCTTCTCCACGATCCTGATTCTCATCACGTACGCAGCCGTCGCCCTGATGAACCTCTTCATCAAGTTCTTCGGCACCAGCAAGTCGACCACTGAGGAGGCCTAGCGATGGCTAAGGAAAAGAAGGGCGTGCGGCTCGAGCATGTCTCCAAGATTTACAACGATCCCAAGACCAAGCAGAACTTCTACGCCGTCCATGACGCCAACATCGACATCACTCCAGGCGAGTTCGTGACGCTGCTAGGGCCGTCAGGCTGTGGCAAGACGACGATCCTTCGTATGATCGCCGGCTTCGAGAGCCCCGACGAGGGCGAGATCTACCTCGCCAACGAGCCGATCAACGAGCTCACGCCCAACAAGCGCGACACGGCCATGGTGTTCCAGAGCTACGCCCTCCTCCCGCACTACAACATCTTCGACAACGTCGCGTACGGCCTCAAGCTGCGCAAGCTCTCCAAGGAGGAGATCAAGGAGAAGGTCACGCGAATCCTCGGTCTCGTGGGTCTCGAGGGCATGGAGGACCGCATGACCAACCAGCTCTCCGGTGGTCAGCAGCAGCGCGTCGCGCTCGCCCGCGCCCTCGTTCTCGAACCCGGCGTCCTGCTCTTCGACGAGCCGCTCTCGAACCTCGACGCCAAGCTTCGCGTGGACATGCGTAACGAGATCCGCCGCATCCAGCAGACGGCTGGCATCACCGCCATCTACGTCACGCACGACCAGTCCGAGGCCATGGCGCTCTCCGACAACATCATCATCATGAAGAAGGGCATCATCCAGCAGATTGGCGACCCCCACACCGTCTACTACCGTCCTGCCAACGAGTTCGTGGCAGATTTCATCGGCGAGAGCAACTTCCTTCGCGGAACGCTCAAGGAGAAGGACGGAAATCACGGCATCGCCGACATCGAGGGAAATGCCATCGAAATCGCCAACGTCGAGCACCTCAGCGTCGGCGACGATGCGGTGCTCGTGCTGCGTCCCGAGTCGGCCAAGCTCGCTGACGAGGGCTTGCTGCCCTGCACGGTCACGCTCTCTCGCTTCATGGGCAACTACCAGAACTACCAGGCCAAGGTCGGCGAGCACGTCGTCAAGATCACCGACTTCAACCCCAAGAACCATCACATTTTCGACGTCGGCGACAAGGCCTTCGTGCAGTTCACGAGGGATGACGTTCACGTGCTGTAGGTAATGCCGCTCATGCGAGGGGGGCCGGGAGGGAGACGTTCCTCTCGGCCCCCCTTTTGTCTCGGCTGCTTCCGCGTGGGTCGACGTCGTCGCGACGATCGCAGCGCACGCTGCATTCGTCCGGTAAAACGCAGCTCACGCGTGCGTCCGGGTCCCTCCGCACACGCGTAGGTCGACCTTGTCGCGACGATTGTCGCGTACGCTGCATTCGTCCGGTAAAAAGCAGCTCACGCGTGCGTCGGGACCCCTTCGCACACGCGTAGGTCGACATTGTCGCGACGATTGTCGCGTACGCTGCATTCGTCCGGTAAAAAGCAGCTCACGCGTGCGTCGGGGTCCCATGCGACACGTGTGTCGGCGCCCAAAGAGATGTACTGCTTGAATGGGAGATGGAGGTTACTCAACTATGAGAGGCAGATTGGCATCGGACATTCGGGGCGGAAGCATCGTATCGAGAAGGACCTGTCGTGCCTGCTGATACGTGCCGGAGGCGAGAGTAGCGCGAACGCGTTGCCCCCACCGCGGCCCTTCCACAACGGTCATCGCATCGATCAGCTTGCGCAGGTACTCGTCAAGGCCCTTTCCCGTGGAGACGTTCTCGTATCTCGCAGGGAAAACCTTGATTGAACAGGCCTGGTAGTCGGAGACCCTTCGGTCATCCTCGGCACTTGCGTTCCAGCCGTCGTGGTCATGTCCGTTGTACTCGCCGACGATTCGATATCTCTCCCAATAGGAATCAGGGCGCAGCGTGACGTGCGAGACAAGCTCACGTTCATGGTCGCTGAAGACCAGCGGCTGGTTGGCGACCGGCTTGGGAAGGTTGAGGCCACCGAGGTGGGGAGGCAGACAGCAGGCCATCTCGAGAAGCGTCTCCATGGGAGAACCGAGATTGTCGAGCGCATAGTTCAGGGCCTGCCTTGCAAAGCGGAGCCCGCTGATTTGTCGGGCATCCTGGAAATAGCTCCCAAGGCGTTCGACGGAAGTTATTGGGTCGAGGTCATATGCGGGCGACTCGTTGCGAGGGCAGGAGGGGTGACGGGAATACCGTCCACAGAGTTCGTCAACGAGCTCGATGAGGCGGATGAGCGCGATGTCCTTGTCGAGAAGACCTTGTCTTACTTTGAGTGCTAGGTCTGCGGCGGCACGAATGACGCAGAGCTCTGGGGACTCGGTGACTATTGGGGAGAAGCCGGGACGAGATACAACGACGAATGATCCTGCGGGGAGGTTCTTCTCGCAGATTCGATTGCAGAGGCGCCTGTCATAAGAACGGTCCCCTTCTCGAGGCACGAGTATGGAGAGCTTGGAGTCATCTCTCAACGCATGCGATTCGCTTGACCAAGCGAGTAACGCATCGTTAGGGTCAACGCATGACGGAGCATCCTCGCGCCACGCGGGGTTCTCGTCCAGGCGCGTGATAGCGAATGAGGGATCTCTCCGCGCAGCGCGGATGAGTCTGAGTGATGCGGGATATGTAAGTCTGGTTTCCATGTGGGGTAGTCTATCAGGGGAAACTTCCCGGAATCTGACACCTGGCGGCAGGATACCTGACGGGTTTCTATCGAGATAACGAAGTAATTCGATATCAGACGCCTTACTCTGCGGGAATCGTCTCGGGCGGCGATCGACATGCGTCTAAAGACACCACAGGTTCAACATGAGATGGGTTTCTCTTCTCGTTGATGCTTGAGGAGCCGGGACCTCGCTCGTATGGAGCGAATCGTCTTATGAGCTCTCCCGTATACTGAGTTTGGCAAGGTCAGCCGAGGGGAAACCGTTCACAGCTCGGGATGGCTGGGCGTAGAGAATCGGCAATGGCATCATGACTGGGGGCATCGATGGTGATTCGCGATGCGGTTGAGAACGACCTGGAAGGTCTCCTTCTGCTTTACACCCAGCTCCATAAGAAATCGATGCCAGCGATTGACCCCTCGCTCCATCGTCTCTGGAGTTCGATATGCGCTGACGAGAACCACCACGTCCTTGTCGCTGAAGAGGACTGCTCGATCGTCTCGTCGTGCGTGGTCGTCATCGTTCCCAATCTCACGCATGGTCAGCGGCCCTATGCCCTCGTCGAGAACGTCATCACCGACGAGGCGCACCGTCGTCGCGGTCTGGCATCCGCCTGCCTTTCTCGCGCGAGGGAGATAGCCGAGCATGACAGGTGCTACAAGATCATGCTCATGACGGGGAGCAAGGACCCCGCGGTCTTGGCCTTCTACCGTTCCGCGGGCTACAACGACGTGGATAAGACCGCTTTTATCCAGTGGCTTTAGTGAAAATCCGCGAGGGGCGTTGGACGTATCGCGTGGGTCGACCTCGTCGCGACGATCGCAGCGCACGCGGCATTCGTCCGGTAAAACGCAACTCACGCGTGCGCTGGGACCCCTCCGGACACGCGTAGGTCGACCTCGTCGCGACGATCGCAGCGCACGCTGCATTCGTCCGGTAAAAAGCAGCTCACGCGTGCCTCGCCCCGACACGCCAGAATCGCCGCGATAAGAAAGGCGCCCCTCCGGAGAGGGGCGCCACCGTGCGAGGTTCGTGTGCCAGACCTACACGTAGAAGAGCATCTTGTTGTAGCTCGGAACCGGCCAGTAGTCGCGTCCGCAGACCTTCTCCATGGCATCGACGGTCGTGCGCAGGTGGTCCATGGAGGGAATCACGACGTCACGATAGAAGTCATCCTGCTCCTGCGGGTCGGTCTTGCCCTGGGCCTCGGCGTTGTTGGACTCGAGGTCGTTGACCGCGCCCATGATGGTGTTGATGCCATCGGTCAGGGTGCGCACGAGCTCCTTCTCGGCCGCAGCCTCGATGCCGATTTCGGCCTTGGTTGCGACCGTCGTGGCGATGTCGCCCGAGTAGTTGAACAGCGCGGGGAGGAACAGATGGCGGGTCATGTACGCCATCGTGTTCGCCTCGATGTTGAGGAGCTTGGCGTACTGCTCGGCGTCGGCGACGTAGCGGGCGTGAATCTCGGACTCGGAAAGGACGCCGTACTTCTCGAAGAGCGCGATGTTCTCGGGCTTCTCGAGCGCGGGGAGCGCGTCCGGCGTGGTCTTGAGGTTGGGCAGGCCGCGCTTCTCGGCCTCGGCGGTCCACTCGTCGGAGTAGCCGTTGCCGTCGAAGATGACGCGCTGGTGGTCGCGGAAGGTGTGGCGCACGAAGCGCATGGCCACGGGGATGAACTCCTCCTCGGAGACGCCGTCCATGTACTGCACGAAGCGGTCGCACTGCTCGGCGACGGCGGTGTTGAGGACCACGTTGGGGTCGGAGAGGTTCTGCTGGCTGCCGCACATGCGGAACTCGAACTTGTTGCCGGTGAAGGCGAAGGGGCTCGTGCGGTTGCGGTCGGTGTTGTCGCGCAGGACGTCGGGCAGGGCGGGAACGCCGAGGTCCATGGTCTCGCGCTCGTGAGCCTCCGCGTGCTCCTTGTTGATGAGGGCTTCGACCACGGGGGAGAGGGCATCGCCGAGGAAGACGGAGATGATCGCGGGGGGCGCCTCGTTGGCGCCGAGGCGGTGGTCATTGCCGGCCGAGGCGACGGACATGCGGAGAAGGTCGGCGTGCGTGTCGACGGCCGCGACCAGGCAGGCGAGAATGACGAGGAACTGCAGGTTGTCCTGGGGATCGTCGCCCGGCTCGAGGAGGTTCTTGCCGTCGGCGCAGAGGGACCAGTTGTTGTGCTTGCCGGAGCCGTTGACGTACTCGAACGGCTTCTCGTGCTGCAGGCAGACGAGGCCATGGTGAGAGGCGATGAGCTTCATCTTCTCCATGGTGAGGAGGTTGTCGTCGATGGCGAGCGAACCCATCTCGAAGATGGGGGCGAGCTCGTGCTGGCACGGGGCGACCTCGTTGTGCTTGGTCTTGGCGGGGATGCCGAGCTTCCAGAGCTCGTCGTCGAGCTCCTTCATGAACTCGTTGACCGTCGGACGGATGGCGCCGAAGTAGTGCTCCTCGAGCTCCTGGCCCTTGGCGGGCTCGCAGCCGAAGAGCGTGCGCCCGGTGAGGATGAGGTCGGGACGAGCCTGGTAGTCCTCCTCCTTGATGAGGAAGTACTCCTGCTCGGGGCCGATCGTGGTGTAGACGCGGTGCGGGTTGAGGCCGAAGAGCGCGAGCATGCGCTTGGCCTGCTTCTCGAGGGCGACCTCGGCGCGGAGCAGCGGCGTCTTCTTGTCGAGCGCCTCGCCGGTGTACGAGATGAAGGCGGTGGGGATGCAGAGGACCTCGTCCTTGATGAACGCGGGGCTCATGGGGTCCCACACGGTGTAGCCGCGGGCCTCGAAGGTGGCACGAAGTCCGCCGGAGGGGAAGCTCGACGCGTCGGGCTCGCCCTGGACGAGCTCCTTGCCCGAGAAGGCCATGAGCACGGTGCCGTCGTCGCGCGGGGTGATGAAGCTGTCGTGCTTCTCGGAGGTGATGCCGGTCAGGGGCTGGAACCAGTGCGTGAAGTGCGTCGCACCGTGCTCGAGCGCCCATTCCTTCATCGCGTGCGCGACTTCGTTGGCGATGTCGAGGTCGAGCGGCTCGCCGTCCTTGATCACGTGCATGAGCTTCTTGTAGGTGGGCTTGGGTAGCCTCTCCTGCATGTCGGCATCCGTGAAGAGAAGGCTTCCGTATTCCAGAGAGACTTTGTCCGTTGCCATGTGCGCCTCTTCTCTTGGTCGCAGTGTCCATACGAGTTCGCGTTGTCACGGGTCTGATTGTCGCACGTCTGCGCAACAGGCTCGCTCTCAACACCTGAAACACTCTACCCTCACTTTGTTTCGCGACCGTGCGCGTGCGTGTTTCGTGAGGGTGAAGGATTGGAGACCTCCCGTGTCGCGGCAGGTTTCCTGGTGGTTGCACACGACCCTGTCGAGGCGGGGGTCCATGTCCCCCGCCACGGGTACAATCAGGACAGACAACGCACACGGAAGGAACCGTCATGGAACAGGACGAAGCCGTCGAGAAGCCCACGAGGACCATAGCCATCATCGACGGCAACTCCCTCATGCACCGCGCCTACCACGCGATCATGCAGCCCATGAGCGCACCGGACGGGCGTGCGACCAACGCGCTCTTCGGCTTCTTCAACATGTTCATCAAGCTCGTGGAGTCGTTCAAGCCCGATGGCGTGATCTGCGCCTTCGACAAGGGCAAGCCGCTCGTCCGCATGGAGATGCTCCCGCAGTACAAGGCGCAGCGCCCGCCCATGGACCCCGAGCTCCACGAGCAGTTCCCCATGGTGAAGGACCTCCTCCGCTCGCTCGACGTGCCCGTGTGCGAGTGCGAGGGCTGGGAGGGCGATGACATTCTCGGCACGCTCGCGCGTCGCGGCGAGGACGAGGGCTACGAGATGCTCCTCTTCACGGGCGACCGAGACATGTACCAGCTGGCCACCGACCACGTGAAGATCGTCTCGACCAAGAAGGGCGTCTCCGACGTCGCGATCATGACCCCCGAGAGCGTGGACGACCTCTATCACGGCATCGGGCCCAAGCTCGTGCCCGACTTCTACGGTCTCAAGGGCGACTCCTCCGACAACATCCCCGGCGTCCCCGGCATCGGCCCCAAGAAGGCGGCCGCCCTCATCGTGCAGTACGGCACGCTCGACGAGGTCATCGCGCACGCCGACGAGGTCAAGGGCAAGATGGGCGAGAACCTCCGCGCCCATGTGGACGACGCGCTGCTCTCGCGCAAGGTCGCCACCATACGCACCGACGCCCCGGTCGACCTCGACCTCCACGACGCCAAGTTCCCGACCTTCGACCCGGCCGAGGTCACGCGCGCCTTCTCCGCGCTCGGCTTCACGGGCATGACGAGCCGCCTCGTCCGTCTCGGCGAAAGCGGGGCGGTCGCCCCCGAGGTGACCCCGCGAGGCGTGACCCTGACGACGCCGTTCGAGGGCGCCGACGCCGAGAGGGCACTCGACGCGGCGGTCTCGTCCGGCGAGTGGGTGGGCGCGGCGCTCGAGCGTGCCGACCAGCGCAAGGGTCAGCAGTCGTTCTTCGATGGCGAGAAGCCCGACGTGGTGTGGCTCGCCTGCGAGGGAGGGCTTCTCCGGATGGAGGGCGACGCGGGCGTGGCTGCGCTCGTCTGCCTCTTCCGCACGGGCCGCCTCGTCTCTGACGACGTCAAGGCGCTGCTCCACGTCGTGTATCCCATGGACTCCGCCGAGGAGGCTGCCCTCGACGCCTCCGAGGTCGACCCAGCCCGCATCTTCGACGCGGGCGTGGCCAGCTACCTGCTCGACTCCGACGAGGGGGACTTCTCCGCGACGAGGCTCTACGGCACCTATGTGGGAGACGCGCTCCCCGAGGCGACCGACGAGGCTCCCCAGGCGGCGATAGACGCCATCGCGGTGCGCGCCCTCCGCGGGGCGCTCGATGCGAAGCTCGTCGAGGACGGGTCGCACGACCTTCTCACCATGATCGAGATGCCGCTCCTGCCCGTGCTCGCCGCCATGGAGCGCAGGGGCCTCTTCGTCGACCCCGCCATCCTCGCTGAGCAGTCCCGCGAGCTCGGCTCTGAGATCGACGAGATGGTCGCCCACATCAAGGAGGAGGCGGGGGAGGACTTCAACCTCGACTCCCCGCAGCAGCTGAGCCACGTGCTCTTTGACGTTCTCGGCCTGCCCACCTTCGGCCTCAAGAAGACGCGCACGGGCTTCTACTCGACGAACGCGAAGGTGCTGGCCGACCTCGCGGCGAACTATCACGTGGTGGCCGACGTCCTCGAGTATCGCGAGCGCACCAAGATCAAGTCGACCTACCTCGATGCGCTTCCCTCACTCGTCCGGACGGACGGCCGCATCCACACCACGCTCAACCAGACCGTGGCTGCCACGGGCCGCCTCTCGAGCTCGGACCCCAACCTCCAGAACATCCCGACCCGCTCCAAGCTCGGCCACCGCGTTCGCACTGCCTTCACGGTTCCCGAGGGCACGGTCTTCCTCGCCTGCGACTACTCGCAGATCGAGCTCAGGCTCCTCGCGCACCTCTCAGCCGACGAGAACCTCGTCGATGCCTTCATCCGCGGGGCCGACTTCCACGCGTCCACGGCGGCGAGGGTCTTCGGCGTGTCCGTGGAGGAGGTCACGCCCCAGATGAGGAGCAGGGCGAAGGCCGTCAACTTCGGCATCGTGTACGGCCAGCAGGCCTACGGCCTCGCGACCTCGCTCAAGATCTCTCGATCCGAGGCGCAGGACATGATCGACCGCTACTTCGCCGCCTATCCCGGCGTGCGGGCCTTCCTCGACGAGTCGATCGCCCTCGCGCGCGAGCGCAAGTACGCCGTCACCATGTACGGCCGCAAGCGCAGGATCAGAGACATCGACAGCAGCAACTTCCAGCTTCGCTCCTTCGCCGAGCGGACCGCCATGAACCACCCCATGCAGGGCACGGCCGCGGACATCATCAAGATCGCGATGGTCCGGGTCGAGAATCGCCTGCGCGAGGAGGGGCTACGCTCCAGGCTCGTGCTCCAGATACACGACGAGCTCGACCTCGAGGTTCCCGAGGACGAGGTCCCCGTGGTGTCGAAGCTCGTCGAGGAGGCCATGGAAGGCGTCATCGAGCTGCGCGTCCCGCTCACTGCCGAGGTCTCCTGCGGCTCGAACTGGGCGGAGGCCAAGTAGTGGCGAGCTTCGACGAGCTCATGGCGTCACCGGAGGGCAGGGCGCACGTGACGCAGGCGCCGAGGGGCGCGCGCATGCACGTGGTCGTCTACACCGACGGCTCGTCCCGCGGCAATCCCGGCCCGGGCGGGTACGGCTCGGTGCTCGTGTACGCCGACCCCCAGGGCCTGCGCCACGTGCGCGAGCTCAGCGGTGGCTATCGCCTGACCACGAACAACCGCATGGAGCTCATGGGGGTCATCGTCGCGCTCGAGGCGCTCACCCGACCCTGCACCGTCGAGGTCCATTCCGACTCGCAGTACGTGGTCAACGCCTTCAACCAGCACTGGGTCGAGGGCTGGCAGCGACGCGGATGGAAGACGGCGTCAAAGCAGCCCGTGAAGAACCCCGACCTCTGGAAGCGCCTGCTCGCCGCCATGGACGCGCACGACGTCTCCTGGGTCTGGGTCAAGGGGCATGCCGGCCACGAGCTCAACGAGCGCTGCGACGAGCTCGCCACCACGGCTGCCGACGGCTCGGGCCTCCACGAGGACACGGGCTACGTCGCGTAGCGTTCGACGTCGCCGGCGAGAAGCCCTTGCGATCTCGCTATTCGCCGCTCACGTCGGTCTTGCCGATCATGATGTTCAGGATCTCGACGTCGGTGGGGTGCATGCCGACGCGGCCGACGTATCCCATGGAGCGGATGGTCTCCTCGGCGTCGGCGCCCACGAGACCGTCGCCCGCATGGAACGAGCCGTCGGAGAGGGCCATGTCGCAGCCGAGGATGGCCGCGTCGACCGCAGCGGAGATCTTCGCCGCGCAGCTGGGCTTGGCGCCGTCGCAGACGATGCCGCCCACGTTGGCGATCGTGTTGACGATGGTGGCCTCGTACTGGGCGAACGAACCCCCGCGCAGGTAGCAGATGCCCGCGCCGGCACCGGCGCCGGCGGTGACGGCGCCACAGAACGCTGACAGCTCGCCCACGAAGTGCTTGACGTGCACGGCCGTGAGGTCTGAGAGCACCACGGCGCGCACGAGCGCCTCTCGCGATGACCAGAGTTCATGCGCATATTCGAGAACCGGCATCGAGGCGGTGATGCCCTGGTTGCCGCTGCCGCAGATGATGACCACGGGCAGCGGGCAGCCGCTCATGCGCGCGTCCGAACCCGCGGCTGCCATGGCCTTCGCCTTGGCGACCACGTCGTGCGGTCGGGAGGAGAGGAGCGTGCTGCCGATGTTGGCTCCCCAGTCGCCGCGGATGCCCTCGTCAGCGATGCGCTTGTTGAGGTCGATCTGGCGCCCGACAGTCGGTTCCACGTCCGCGACGTCGACGACGTGGGCGAACTCCCAGATGCTCTCGAGTGTGAGCTTCGTGCGGTCCGCCCTCGAAGTCTCGACGTGTGCCCCCGGGCCGGTCGCGGTGACGCCCGCGACGCTGACGGCCACGCCGTCGCGCGAAAGTTCGGTCACGTTGGTGTGACGCTCCTCGATGCAGGCGACGGCGGTGTGGCCTGCAGCCGCGGCCGTCGCACGCACGTAGAGGTTGGGAACGTCCTCGACGAGGGTGACGTCGCAGTAGCCGTCGGCAAGCAGCTCCTTGGTGCGCTCGATGTCAGCGGGGGAGACCGCCTCGAGCACCTCGAGCGCGCGCGTGGCGTCTCCGCCGATGGTGCCAAGGGTGGCGGCGGCCTCGATGCCGCGGAGTCCTCCCGAGTTGGGGACCGTCACGCTCTTCACGTTCTTGATGATGTTCCCGCTACAGGCGGAGGTGATGGATTCGGGCTCGGCACCAAGCGCTGCGCGCGCGAGCGCGGCAGCGTAGGCCACCGCAATCGGCTCGGTGCATCCGAGGGCGCATACGAGCTCCTCTTCGAGTATCGCGCAGTGGTTCCGGTAGCTGGCCTCGTCCATGGGTTTCTCCATCCTTGGGTGCGTGGGATGAGGCTACTGTAACGCTCGTCCGCCGTCCGCCCGCCCTCTTCCCGTCTGACGCAGAAAACATAATTCCACACACGTCATGCTTGAAATGAGGGTGGGTGAAACGGTATCTTTATCACCGTATGGGCAATAGGGCCCATACCACGAATCTGTCGGCCCCCGAAAGCATGTTAGTTTCCACGTAGACGCCGCGATTGACTTGGCACTGCAGGCAGCGATCATGACGACCGGGGCCCCGTTTTGGAAGGGGTCCACCTTTGAGTGAGATTCAGAACTCGTCCATCTTCTCCCTGGATGACATTTCAGACGAGGAGATGAACAGCCTCATCGACGGTACCGTTACCGACTTCGACGAGGGCGATCTTGTCACGGGCACCGTCGTCAAGATCGAGCACGATGAGGTCCTGCTTGACATCGGCTACAAGTCTGAGGGCGTCATCCCTGCTCGCGAGCTCTCCATCCGCAAGGATGTCAACCCTGCCGACGTCGTCGCGCTTGGCGACAAGATCGAGGCTCTCGTTCTCCAGAAGGAGGACAAGGAGGGTCGTCTCGTCCTCTCCAAGAAGCGTGCCGAGTACGAGCGCGCCTGGAACGCGGTCGAGGAGAAGTTCAACTCCGGCGAGACCGTCGAGGGCGAGGTCATCGAGGTCGTCAAGGGTGGCCTGATCCTCGACATCGGCCTGCGCGGCTTCCTGCCCGCCTCTCTCGTCGACCTCCGTCGCGTCAAGGACCTCACCGCCTACATGGGCACGCGCATCGAGGCCCGCGTCATCGAGATGGACCGCAACCGCAACAACGTCGTCCTCTCTCGCCGCGTCGTTCTCGAGGAGGCACGCAAGGCCGAGCGCCAGGAGATCCTCTCCAAGCTCCAGGTCGGCATGCGCCTCAAGGGCACCGTGTCCTCGATCGTCGACTTCGGCGCCTTCGTCGACCTCGGCGGCATCGACGGTCTCGTGCACATCTCCGAGCTCTCCTGGAACCATGTCAACCATCCCTCCGAGGTCGTCAAGGTCGGCCAGGAGGTCGAGGTTCAGGTTCTCGACGTCGATCTCAACCGCGAGCGCATCTCCCTCGGCCTCAAGCAGACCACCGAGGATCCTTGGCGCTCCCTCGTCAAGAAGTACCCGATCGGCGCCATCGTCGAGGGTACCGTCACCAAGCTCGTCACCTTCGGTGCCTTCGTCGACCTCGGCGACGGCGTGGAGGGTCTCGTCCACATCTCCGAGATGGCGAAGAGCCACGTCGACGTTCCCTCGCAGGTCTGCTCTGTGGGCGACGTCGTGCAGGTGAAGGTCATGGAGATCGACCTCGACCGTCGTCGCATCTCCCTGTCCATGAAGTCCGCCGCCGAGACGCTCGGTGTCGACGTCGAGGTCAAGCCGCTCGCCGAGGACGCGTCCGTCGAGGGCGCTCCCGAGGCTGACGCCTCTGCCGAGGATGCCCCCGCCGAGGACGCACCCACCGAGGACGCTCCCGTCGAGGACGCTCCCGTCGAGGAGTAGGTCTTTCGGACATTCGCTCGACTCGCGGGACCACCTTCGGGTGGTCCCGTTTTTTGTGCACACGATGGGGTTCTGAATTCGTAACGGACACCCTTTTACGGCCGCATTCATGCGGTGGTATGGTCATGCCTGTGAAAATACCTACATTTTGGAGGAATTGGATGGCAGGGCATGCGACGACCTCATTCGGTAGGCCTCTGATCGGCGTCACGCCGCGGTGGGTTGCGCCTGTCGAGTACCTGGGCGAGACGCTCGCTCCGAACGAGGCGGTTGCCGACAACTTCCTCGACGCCATCATCGCTGCGGGTGGCATGCCCGTGATGCTGCCCCTCACCTCCGACAAGGAGCTCATCCGCCACTACGTGGACCTCTGCGACGGCTTCTCGATTCCTGGCGGTCAGGATCCCGATCCGAAGCTCTGGGGAGAGGTCGGGAACACCACGGCCGAGGAGCCCTGCCCGCGTCGTGATGCCCTCGAGGTGCCGCTCGTGCGTATGGTCGCCGAGGCGGACAAGCCCCTCTTCGCCACCTGTCGCGGCGTGCAGATCATGAACGTCGCCCTGGGTGGCACGCTCTGCACGGACGTCCCCAACCTTCCCACGCCCGAGGGAACGACGCACTGGCGCCACGTATCCTCGCTCGTCGACGTGGTGCACCCCGTCGAGGTCGTGCCAGACACGCTGCTCTCGCGCTGCGTGGACGGTGCCTCGATGATTCAGGTGAACTCGGCCCACCACTGCTGCGTGAGTCGCATCTGCGAGGGCGGCCTCCTCAGCGCGCGCTCTGCCGTCGACCATGTGCCCGAGGCCATCGAAATCCCCGGGAAGCACTTCTTCCTGGGGGTGCAGTGGCATCCGGAGTACACGTGGCGCAAGCTCGACACCGACTTCGGCCTCTGGAAGGCGTTCGTCGCCGCCTGCTAGCGCTCCGAAGGCCACCTGGTATCGCGTGGTGTGGAATGGCTCGGATGGGCTGGCGCCTGATTCGCGCGGGGCGGTTACGGGTAGGAACTGCCTATCGAGAAACGAGACAGGGGAGCGATGATGGCCAAGGGAGATTTCGAACGCAAGGCTGCGGAGTGGATGAGAGGACGACTCGGCGCTGACGACCTCGTGAGGTTCGTGACCGACCTCGCCGTCATCCTCTGCGTCGTGGAGCTCTTCGTCCACACCACCTGGCTCGGCATCGTCACCGTCGCGCTTCTCGTCTACGGCATGTGGCGCATGAGCTCGAAGAACCTCGGTGCCCGCGCCGTCGAGAACGAGCGCTTTCTCAAGATGCTCGGCCCCGTGCGTCCCTGGTTCCAGAACCCCAAGGCGGCATGGACGGAGTCGCGCAAGTACAAGCACGTCACCTGCCCCTCGTGCGGACAGCACGTCCGCGTCCCGCGCGGAAAGGGCAAGCTTCGGGTCACCTGCCCGAAGTGTCATGAGAAGTTCGAGGTCCGCTCGTAGGGTTTTGATTTCCTGACTGGTGCGGCGCTGCCCTTCGTGGGATGATTGTCCCCACCTCGAAACGAACCATAAACGAAGCCGGTCAGGGGGTACTTTGTACGTCGTCTATCTTGCGGGTGGCATAGCCTCCGGAAAGTCGACAGTCGCTCGAGCCATGGAGTCGCTCGGAGCCTGCCGGATTGACCTCGACGTTCTCTCCCGCACCGTCCTCGAGCCCGGTAGCGCCTGCCTCAAAGAGGTCAGTGACGCCTTCGGCGATGACCTCGTCGATGCGCGGACGGGCAGACTCGACCGGCAGAGGCTCGCCATGGTCGCCTTCTCGACCCCTGGTGGCATCGCCCGTCTCGAGGACATCGAGCTTCCCCACATACGTGAGGCGTTCGTCGCCAAGCTGCATCAGATGGCACAGTCTGGTGCCTGTGACGTCTGCGTCGTCGAGGTGCCCCTTCTTGACCGCATGGGTTCTCTTGTCGACCTGGCTGACGAGGTCGTGTGCGTGACCTGTCCGTTCGAGGTCCGCCGCGCGAGAGCTCGGGAACGCGGCGTGGAGGAGGCGGACTTCGACCGCCGTGCGACGAACCAACCGTCCGACGAGTACCTCCGCGACCACGCCGACACCGTGATCGAGAACGGGGGAGACCAGGAAGAGCTCGAAGCCGCGGTGCGCGCATGGTGGGACGGCCACGTCGCCTCCGGCTGGTCTCGCACGAGGGGCAGCAGACGATGAGCCGGGATGAGAGGGGCTTCCTGCGCTGGTACCGAGTCGTGCCCATGCTCGCCATCCTCGTTACGCTCGCGATCTGCCTCGGGCTGGACAGAGGGCCGGTGACGCTCGCGCGCACGTTCCTCTATCCCGTGAGCTATGCGGGCCAGATTCAGGGGTCGGCGGATCGCCATGGCGTGGACGCCCGTCTCGTATGCGCCGTCATCAAGTGCGAGTCCGACTGGGACCCTGATGCCAGATCCTCCGTTGGCGCGGTCGGCCTCATGCAGGTGATGCCCTCAACGGCGGAGTCACTTGCCGAGATGGGTGTCGTAGACGACTCGGTCTGGAATCCCGACAACCTCAGCGACCCCGCCACCAACATCGAGTACGGAAGCGCCTACCTCGCCTATCTGCAGGACAACCTCTCGTCGACGGACGAGGTGGTCGCCGCCTACAATGCGGGAATCGGCACGGTGAACCAGTGGCTCTCTGAGGGCGGAAGCATCTCTGACAGCATCGACTACCCCGAGACGAGCCAGTATCTCGAGCGCGTGGACCGCGCCTACGAGGGCTACGTGAGGTGCTATCCCGACGGAATCACTGCCTAGGGATGGCGAGCGAGCGACAGACGTCCACGAGGGCGTCGTCGTAGTTGAGGTCGAGCAGCATCTCCGTGAACGCCCGTGCCGGACCGATGAGGTTCGCGTCCGTGCAGGCGCAGGCGCAGGCGGCGGTGGTCCGACGCATGCTCGGGACGTCGCCGTACGGAAGCCCTGCCGCCTTGATCATCTCCCTGGCCTCGTCGCTGGTGACCTTCTTGAGCTGGGGCTCGGTGGCGATCAGCTCCTCAAGCTCCTGCTGTGCCTGGCGCGCCACGTCCGAGCGGAATCCCATCGAGCGCACGTAGCAGGCGACCGCGAGTTGCCCCTCGCCGAGCTTCCACTCCATGAACGCCAGCCGATAGAAGCAGATGCAGAGGTCACGCGAGGTGCTCGAGATGAGGATGGCCTTCTTCAGGAGGTCAGCCGCCTCGAAGATGCTTCCCTGCTCCTCGAGCGTGCGAACCTTGGCGAGAAGTGCGTCTGGAGTCGCTGGCGCTATCCTGACGAGCTCCTCGTCATGCACGAGGGCCTCGTCGTATCGTTCGAGCAGGTTGAGGATGCGTGCCGCCTCCGAGTGCCCGACATAGTAGGCATCGGGAACGAGTCGGGTCGTCCGTGCGTCCTTGGGGAGGATGCGGTTGTAGTAGACGCGCTCGGCGAATGAGTTGAAGTAGCGGTAAACGTTGTCCGTGTCATCGAGGTACATGCCCATGTCGGTGATGGGGCCGAGCGTCTTGTCAAGCGAGGCGAGCGCGTCGGTCAGCATGTCGCCGTCCAGGTGCTCCTCGTCGCTGATCACGTTCCGAATGCGCGCGACCGTCAGCGAGAGCTCGTCTCCGTTGATGAAGAGCTCGCCCAGGCGCTTGGTGTCCGTCACGTCCATCGTGCCGTCGACGAGGGCCTTCGCCGCGCGGTTGCAGGCCTCGGCAACCGTGACGTCTGTGGTCGCGTCTCGTGCGGCCATGAGCATCGAGACCGCCTCACCCGTCGAGCTGACCTTGTTGGCGACCATCTCGTGCCACTTCGAGACTCGGGGCGAGACCTCGTAGATGCCGAGGTCGCAGATGCGGTGCGCCCCGGTCGCCTCGGCGAGCTCGGCAGGGCTCTCAGAGGCGTCGAGCTCGACCTCGCGATAGCGGCTCGCGGGAAAGGCGGTCGGATCCTCTGAGGTCAGGAAGGGCTCGACGGGGACGAACCAGCCGTTCTCGCCGAAGGAGGCGCGGACGGCCTCGCCCTGGGGGAAGCCCCCCTCGTCGAGACCAGGCGAGCTGGCCACGGCGCGCAGCTGGCTCATGGTGGTGGCGTCGAGGCGCAGGGAGAGGACGGTCTCCTCGGAGCCGTGTTCCCGGCAGTTGACCACGACGGTCGCGAACCTGCCCGCCTCGAAGGCGCCGCACGCCCCGAGAAGCGCCACACGAAGGGCGTAGGCGCGGGCGCGACTGACACGACCCACCTCGTCCGGCGAGACGATCGAGAAGCACGCCGGTCTTGGAACCTCCACCTCGAGCAGAAAGACGCCGGCATCGAGGTTCGTCTGCATGCTGAATTGAAACCTGAACGTCGTCGGCACGCTCTCGGCGAAGTCCGCGAAGTGCTTGCGTGCCGCCCACTCTCCGCCCTGCGTGGGAACGAACTCGCTCTCGACGCCCTGGGCGACCTTCGTCGCAGGCTCGAGGTCGACCGTGGCGGCGAGCATGCCGAGCACCTGCTCCCCGAGCGGTCGGGTGTCGCGTCCGCCGCTCGCCGCGTTCCGTGCGCGGATGTCGCCGTACATGTTGAGCGCCGCCTCGAGCGTGACGAAGCGGTCATAGACCTCGGGCGCGTACTCGTCTCGCATGAGGAGCCAGTAGCGGTTGTTGCGGGCGAGCCTGTTGGCAGAGACGACCGGCACTCCCTCCCAGGACGAGAGGCCGATGTTGCGGAGAAGCGCGGGAAGAGGCGCGTGGGTTCCGTCGTCGTGCGCGAGGAGGTCCTTGAGGACGGCGGACACGTCCTTGGAGCGCAGGACGATCTGGGCGACGGCGTCGGAATCGGCAGGAACGCCCGCCGCAAGACCCTGAGCGGCCGGCTTGGTCGGTGCCGCGGCCACGGCGGGCGTCGCGGGCCGGGAGAGGTACCTCTTGCGGGACCTGGCAAGGGCCGACGCCGGGAGGGCGATGAGGGCGATGCCGCCCGCAATAACGAGGGCGACGAGGATGAAGGTGGCGACGAGGTAGTCGGAGGAGGGGTGGGGGCTGCTCTCCACCGAGATCTCGGCGAAGGTGATGCCGAGGACGGTCACGACGATTCCCACCGTCATGAGGACGACGTAGAGAATCGCTCGAGAGGTGCTCATGCCCCAGCCGGCGGAGTTGCCCCAGCCCTGCCTGCGCCCAGCTCCGAGCCCGACCAGGACGACGCCTGCGGTGATGCCGGAGGCCCAGCTCGTCGCTCCGGCTCTCGAGTCGCCCATGCAGACCACCCAGGCGACGAGCGCCACCGCGAGGGCGACGTAGAGCATCACGCGCACCGTGTCTTTGCCGCCAGCCCGCCTGCCGTCTGCCAAGGAACGCTCCCTTCGTGTCGTACCGTGGTCTGATTCTATAACACCTCCGGGACACGTTCCCTAGAGAGAAACATCGAACAAGTGTTTGTCGTCCATTGCCTAGGGTACACTGATGGCATGCGGAGGAGAGGAGCAGGCGCATGGCAGACGTGTCCACGACAACGGCGGCATCGACGGAGCACTTCGGCGGCGAACTCAGGAGGTTCGGCGTCGAGGACGGGGGACAGCCGTTCAAGGTCGTCTCGCCCTACGAGCCGTCGGGGGATCAGCCACAGGCCATCGCCAAGCTCTCCCAGGGCGTCCGCGACGGGCTGAGGTACCAGACGCTCATGGGCGTCACGGGGTCGGGCAAGACCTTCTCCATGGCGAAGACCATCGAGGAGCTCAACCGGCCCACGCTCATCATGGAGCCCAACAAGACGCTCGCGGCGCAGGTGGCGTCCGAGATGAAGGAGCTCTTCCCCAACAACGCCGTCGTCTACTTCGTCTCGTACTACGACTACTACCAGCCCGAGGCCTACGTCCCCCAGACCGACACCTACATCGAGAAGGACGCCTCCATCAACGAGGAAGTCGAGAAGCTCCGCCACCAGGCCACCTCGAGCCTCCTCTCTCGCCGCGACGTCATCGTCGTGGCCTCCGTCTCGTGCATCTACGGCATCGGCAGCCCGCAGGACTATGCGGGCCTCGCCCCCAATGTGGACAAGGAGGTCCCCCTCGAGCGGGACGACCTCATCCGCGACCTCATTGACATCCAGTACGACCGCAACGACTACGATCTCCAGCGTGGCATGTTTCGCGTGAGGGGCGACATCGTCGACGTCTTTCCGCCCTACGCCGAGAACCCCCTGCGCATCGGGTTCTTCGGTGATGAGGTCGAGCTCATCGCCGAGATCGACAACGTCACGGGGGAGGTCGTGCGCGAGTTCGACGCCATACCCATCTGGCCGGCGTCCCACTACGTCACCGAGCGCCCGAAGGTCACCCGCGCCCTCACGACCATCAGCGATGAGCTCGAGCACCGCGTGGCGGAGCTCAAGGCGTCCGACCACGTCCTCGAGGCGCAGCGGCTCTCGCAGCGCACGGCGTACGACCTCGAGATGCTCGAGAACATGGGCTACTGCAACGGCATCGAGAACTACTCCCGCCACCTCGACGGGCGCGCTCCCGGCGAGCCGCCCTACACCCTCATCGACTACTTCCCCAAGGACCTGCTCTGCATCATCGACGAGTCGCACGTCACCGTCCCGCAGATCCGCGGCATGCACGAGGGGGACCGCTCCCGAAAGATCACCCTCGTCGACCACGGCTTCCGCCTCCCCTCGGCGCTCGACAACCGTCCCCTGCGCTTCGACGAGTTCGAGGCGCGCATCCCGCAGTTCATCTACGTGTCCGCCACGCCCGGAGACTACGAGGAGTCCGTCTCGCAGCAGCTCGTCGAACAGGTCATCAGACCCACCGGGCTTCTCGACCCCAAGATCGAGGTGCGACCCGTCCGCGGCCAGATCGACGACCTCATCTCTGAGATTAAGGACCGGACGGCCAGGCGGGAGCGCGTGCTCGTGACCACGCTCACCAAACGCATGGCAGAGGACCTCACCGACCACCTCCTCGACGAGGGGGTGAAGGTCAACTACATGCACTCCGACACCGCCACGCTCGATCGCGTGGAGATCATCCGCGACCTGCGTACGGGCAAGATCGATGTCCTCGTGGGCATCAACCTGCTGCGCGAGGGCCTCGACATCCCCGAGGTATCCCTCGTGGCCATTCTCGACGCCGACAAGGAGGGGTTCCTCCGCAACAGGCGCTCCCTCATCCAGACGATGGGCCGCGCGGCGCGCAACGTCTCCGGCGAGGTCATCATGTATGCCGACGAGGTCACCGACTCCATGCGCGAGGCCATCGACGAGACGAGCCGTCGTCGCGCCATCCAGGAGGCCTTCAACAAGGAGCACGGCATCGAGCCCCAGAGCGTGCGCAAGGCCATCTCGGACATCTCGGGCTTCCTCGCCGAGGCAAACGCCAACGTCGGCAAGCGCAAGCGCAAGGACGGCGTCTTCTACACCGCATCGGGCGAGGGAGCCGAAGACCAGGGCGGACCTGCCGATGTGTCTACCGCCGAGGCCGTCGCCGAGGAGCTCTCGCGGCTGCCCAAGGAGGAGGTCATGCGCATCATCGCCTCGCTCGAGGAGGAGATGGCGTCCGCGTCGGCCGAGATGGACTACGAGGAGGCAGCTCGCGTCCGCGATCAGCTCGTCGAGCTCAAGACGCAGGTCGAGGGGACGACGGCCGACGAGGTCATCACCCGGCTCAAGGCCAACGCCAGAAAGGGGAGTGCCCATGCAACGCGCAGGCGCTACCACCCCAAGCACTAGCCCGATCTCACAGGTCAGAACGCCCGCGCCTCTCGCCAGGAACAACATCGTCACGTATCTCGCGACGCAGTTCGATGGCCTCGACGTGCGCGGGCTCTCCGACGTCGACAGCCTCGTGCTCGCCTGCGTCTCGTACTACCAGCTTCCCGACGTCGCCACCGCCGCGCGCACCCATGAGGGCATGCCGATCGTCGACCTCTATCGCGCCGACTGGTTCGAGGGGCTCACCCTCGGGCTCTGGGACCCCGAGGGGCTCGTCAGGCTGCTCGGCGCCATCGTTGCGAGCCCGCGCTTCAGGACGATCCGTCTCTGCGACTACGTCTCGGAGACCGATTTCGGTAGCGAGCAGCAGTTCTCGGCGTGTACGCTTCGCCTTCCCACGGGAGACGTCTACGTCTCGTTCCGCGGTACCGACAACACCATCGTCGGCTGGAAAGAAGACTTCAACATGGCCTTCGAGACGCGCGTGCCCTCGCAGTCGCGTGCCGTCCGCTACCTCGAGCGAGCCGCGTCGCTCGCCGAGGGCAGGGTCTACGTGGGAGGTCACTCCAAGGGAGGCAACCTCGCCGCCTATGCCGCCGCCATGTGCGACCAGGCGACGCGCGCTCGTATCGCCGCCGCCTTCTCGCATGACGGTCCCGGCTTCACGTGCGAGACGCTCTCGTCGCTGAGCTGGAAGGAGAGCGCGGGTCTCATCCACAAGACGGTGCCGCGCTCGTCCCTCATCGGCATGCTCTTCGAGCAGCAGGAGTACTTCTCCACCGTCGAGTCGACGTCAGTGGGCGTGCTGCAGCACGACCCCTTCTCGTGGATTGTGGACGGAGTCGAGTTCCGAGGAGCGGAGGGCCTCTCGGGCGGCGCGGACTATCTCGATCGCGGCCTCAACGACTGGATATCAAGCATGAGCCAGGCGGAGCGAGAGAGCTTCGTCGACACGCTCTTCTCCATCTTCTACGCCAGTGGGGAGGACACCTTCGCGGACCTTCACGGCAACTGGAAGACGACGATTCCGGCAATGCTCGCTGCGGTCTCCAAGCTCGACGACGAGGAGCGCGGCCATCTCACGCATGCCATCGGCCTTCTCGCCGAAGCCCTCATTCCCGATGCGGTACCGCTCGGCATCTTGGAGCCAGGTCGATCGACATCTCTCCGGCAACCTACCGCCACGTCGGGCGACGGGCCGTCTGAGCAGCCAGTAAGTCCGTCCGAGCAGGGATAGCGTCAATACCTCGGAGTTTCGGGGTACAGTAGAGGAGCACGGTCGTTCGTCCCGCCTATCGAGCGAAGGGGAGAGCCATGGCTGCCAGAATCGTCGTCGCATGTGGTAGTGGTGTCGCAACGTCACATACGGTGGCAAACAAGATTTCCAAGCTGCTTGCCGCCCGCGGCATCGATGCCGAGGTGGTGGCTGTCGACGTGGCATCCCTCGCCGACGCCCTCGTCGGTGCGGATGCCTATATCCCCGTCGTCAGCACGCACGAGGACTACGACGTTCCGGTCTTCAACGGCGTCGCTTTCCTCACGGGCATGAACGAGGAAGAGGAACTCGAACGTCTCATCGCTGCGGTGGGCGACAAGTAGGCTATGGCGCAGCCTCTGCCCGACAAAGCACCAGCTTGGTTGAAGCAGCTCGTCTCGTACGCGCTGCTGGGGTGTGTCGCCGCTGGCGTGGACATCCTCGTCTACGAGGGTCTCACGGATGCGCTCGGAATCGACCCGCTCGTCTCCAACGTGGTGAGCGCGTCGGCGGGGATCACGATCTCCTTCTTCCTCAACCGGCGTTTCACCTTTAAGGTCAAGGATAGGCCGGGCAGGCGCTATCTCACGTTCTTTGCCATCGGCCTGACGGGCATGTGCGTGCAGGAGCTTCTCATCTGGGTGGCGCTCACCTTCTTCGCGGCGACCCACCTGATCGCGAAGCTCGTTGCCGTCATGACCGCCGGCCTCATGCAGTTTGTCCTCAACAAGACGATCTCGTTCAGGGAGCTCCCCGAGAAGAGCTAGCGAGCGGCGAACGTCTATTTCCAGTCGCTCCACCCTGGGCTCAGCCGGCGCTACGACGATTCAATCAACGGCTGCCTCAACTATGGGTACTCCGTCGAGCGCTCGGTCGTTGCGCGAAGCCTGGTGATGCGCGGTTTTATTCCTGCTCGCGGGATTCATCGCCACAATCAGCTCAACGCATTTGGTCTCGCTGGCGATTTGATCGAGCCATTCCGTCCAGCCGTTGACCTTGTGGTCTTGAGTGCCGTGGGGCCCAGTCCAAGGCTCACTCGCAATCAGCGGGAGCCCCGATTGGCGTTGTTGAGGGATGCGGTGCTCATGTGCGACAGGGAAATGAGCCTTGTCCAGGCCGTGGATGATGAGGTCGAGAGCCTGCGCGAGGTGGTGCTGACGGGCAATCTCGACAGACTTCGGTTGCCCATCGTCCAACCAGCGCGTCAGCTACCCGCGGTGAGCAAATAGGAGTCGAGACGAGAATTATGGGGACATGACCCATGTCTCTGGTGCGCCCAGCTGCCAGGGACGAATTGTTGGAGCAAATCGGCTCGTCCAGCTATGGGGCATACGCCCGGCCGAAATCGGCCGGGCGTATGCCCCATATTGCTATAATCCTCGACAAGTACGAAGGCCCAGTATCTTATATTGCATCAGAACAGTACGGCACCTTATTAGGGCATCTCATAAATACATGAAAGGGAGGGTTTCATTATGAGAAAAATGATTAGATTTATCACGGTTTCACTTCTGACCGCCTGCCTTCTAGCAGGCTGCGGTCAGAATTCCAGCAAGAACTACGAGAAGGATAACAGCGTAGCGGGCAGCGAAAGCAGCACTACGACCGAATCCAGCAATCCTACCGCCGATGAGAGTTCATCAAGTTCGACATCCGAAGTAAAGAAAGACGCCGACGGCAAGTATGTGTACAATGTTTCCGGTATCGAATGCAAGACATCAATCAACGTGGATGATTATATCTACGCAAAAGATGGCAAGCAGTACTTCGATGTGGAAAAGATGATTGAAGACGCTGGCTGGAAGGCCAACAAGTACAATGGAAAATGGTCAAAGATTGATGCTAGGTATTCCGGAAATGGATACGAAGCAAGCATCATAATTGACGACGAAAGTGAAGCAAAGAACACTTTAGGTGCATATCAAATTGAATATGAAGTATTCACTTTCTGTGGGCCAAATAGAAGTTCGGCTATCGGTACGCCGCTGGGCTTTAACTCGATGAACACCGAAAATGCCAAATATTTCATCGAGAGTCTTTCACATGACGCAGTATCATACAATCAAATCGCGTTATTCGCATGCGGTCTGGATAATATGAAAAATAGCACTGATGAATTCATTGTTATTCCAGATAACTTCGAGCAAACAATGGGAGGATCATACACTATTCAATAACCGTGCCCCAAAAAAGCCGCGCAGAACTTGCGCGGTCTTCTTTGGCAGGGACTACTGGCTGAGCGAGGCCACGACCTGCTCCGCCGTGCGGATGCCGTCGGCTGCCGCGCTCATGATGCCTCCCGCGTAACCCGCGCCCTCGCCGCAGGGCCACAGGCCGACAACGCCGACGCTCTGGCCGTCGTCCCCGCGCGTCACGCGGATGGGCGCGCTCGAGCGGGTCTCCACCCCCGTGAGCACCGCGTCGGGGACCGAGAATCCGCGCAGCCTGCGCTCCATGAGGGGTATCGCCTCGCGAATGGTCTCGCGCACGTAGTCGGGGAGGCAGGGTGAGACGTCTCCCCAGGTGACGCCACGAGGGTAGCTGGGCCGAACCCGCCCGCCGGCGCTCGACGGCGTTCCGCGCAGGAAGTCCCCCACGAGCTGTGCGGGTGCGACGTAGTCGCCGCCGCCGAGGGCGAAGGCCGCCCGCTCGCAGCGACGCTGGAGCTCCACGCCCGCGAGGACGTCGTCCCCGTCGAGGTCGCCGGGAAAGACGTTGGCGAGAAGCCCCGCGTTCGCGTTCTCACCCGCTCGGTCGGAGAGGCTCATGCCGTTGGTGACCACCCCGCCGGGCTCGCTCGCCGCCGAGACCACGAGCCCGCCCGGGCACATGCAGAACGAGAAGGCCGACCTGCCCGAGGGGAGATGGACGGCGAGCTTGTAGGGCGCCGCACCGAGGGCGGGGTGCCCCGCCGACCTGCCATAGAGCACGGAGTCGACGTCGGCCTGGAGATGCTCGATGCGCACGCCCATCGCGAAGGTCTTTCGCTCCATGGGGACGGCGCGGTCGCGGAGGAGCTCGAAGACGTCTCGGGCAGAGTGCCCGCAGGCGAGGACCACGCAGGACGCGTCGATGCGCTCCTCGCGAGGATGGCCCTCGTCGTCGTGGCTCTCGAGGGTCACCGAGCGGACCCTGCCGCCCGTCACGTCGATGTCGGTGAGCCGGCAGCGGCAGCGGACCTCCCCGCCCGCCTCCTCGATCATGCCCACGACCCTCGTGACCACGCCCGGCAGGACGTCGCTTCCCACATGGGGTCGGGCGTCCCAGAGAATCTGCCTCTGCGCGCCCGCGGCCACGAAGGTCTCGAGGATGAGACGGTGCGAGTCGCTCTTGGTTCCCGTCTGGAGCTTGCCGTCCGAGAAGGTGCCCGCGCCGCCAACGCCAAACTGGATGTTGCTCTCGGGGTCGAGGGCGCCCGTCTCGTTGTGGAGTGCCACGACTCGGGTTCGCCGCGCGGCGTCGTCACCGCGCTCGACGAGCAGCGGCTCGAGACCGGATCGCGCGAGGGCGAGGGCGCAGAAGAGCCCCGCGCATCCTGCGCCGACGACGATCGGGCGCTCCGCGGGGCGGGGCTCGGAGAGGACGGGCAGCGAGAAGGGCGTCTCGGACACGCGGGAGACGCCACCGTCCGCATGGCGGCTGGCAAGGTGGGAGATGAGCGTCGTCTCGGCCTTGGCGCCACCGGAAAGCTCGGCGCGCACCGTGTAGGTGAGCTGAATCGCATCGCGCTTGCGAGCGTCTATCGAGCGACGGCGCAGCTCGACAGAAGCGATGTCCGGAGAGGGAAGGCGCAGCTTGTGGAGCAGGGCGTCGCGCACGACGCGAGCCTCGGTCTCGTCGGTGCCGTCGAGACGTGCGAGAGGGACCTTGACTCCCGAGACCTCGATCATCGGACCTTCTCCTCTCGTGCGCGGACGGCCGCCGCGGTGCCCGCGATCTCGCCGCTCCGCCATGCCCACGAGAGGTTGAAGCCACCGCAGGCGCCGTCGACGTCGAGGACCTCCCCGCAGGCAAAGAGGCCGGGCACGGAGCGTGCGCCCAGAGTCCTTGGGTCAAACTGTCGGTTGGCGAGGCCTCCTCGCATGACCTGCGCTCGGTCCGTCTCGGCCAGTCCCGTAACCGTGAGGCGGACGCGTCGTGCGCCCTCGAGCGCGGCGGCGACGCTCGTCTGCGCCCCGAGCACGCGTGCGAGCTCGGGGTCGAGGATGCCGTCCGCCGTGTTCAGCTCGATCGCGCGTCTGACGGCATCGTCGGGCACGTCGGCGAGAAGGTCGAGCGAGAGCACGTCTCCCGGGAGGGCGAGGCGGGACAGGTCGAACAGCACGATTCCCGAGAGCCCGTAGCCGCGAAGGAGCACCTCGCCGGCCTCGCGTGCGAGGACGGTCCCCTGACGCAGGAGCGTCACCTCGGCGCGCACGCGACGACCGTCGAGGGCGAGGACGGGCGCCTTCTCGCAGGCAAGCGGGCAGAGGACGGGAGACGTCGGTTTGAGGTCGAGCTCCAGGCCGGAGAGCGCCGCCATGACGCCGCCGCCCGTGGCGACGACGACCGAGCGAGCCTCTGCGGTCGCGCTCCTGTCCGAGAAGGACTCGTCCCAGGTGACGGAGAGGCCTCTGGATGTCCGCTCGACTCGTCTGACGTCGCGCGCCCCCGCCAGCACCGCCCCTGCGCGTCGCGCCCGGGCGAGAAGCACGCTTCTCACGGAGTCCGCGCGGTTGCTCGTGGGGTAGAGCCTGCCCTCCTCGCTCCTCCACGCCAGGCCGCAGCCGCCGAGGAAGGAGAGGGTGTCTTCCAGAAACGTCTCGCCGACCACGTCTCCGACGAACGAGGGGTCGTTGTATCGGTCGGGCGAGAGCTCGAGGTTGGAGAGGTTGCATCGTCCGTTGCCCGTGGCGAGGATGCTGCGACCGCACTCCGCGTCACGCTCGAGCACCACCGTCGTCGCGCCGTGCTCCGCGGCGGCGATCGCAGCCGAGAGTCCTGCCGCGCCACCGCCGCAGACGATGACGTCGGGGGAGTCCGGCACGCGAGTGTTCGCCGCGCGCGCGAGCTGGCGCGCGCGGAGCTGCTTGCGTGACTCGGTGCGGGTGCGGGAGGGCATCTGCCGCTAGCCCCTGCCGAGGGCCGCGTCCATGAGCTCGGACACCTGGATGATGGTCTGGACGGCGTCGGGGAGAAGCCCCTCGGGGAGCACGTCCTCGATGGTGCCCTGGTCGCACGCGGCGGCGAGCGCGGGGTCGATGGGCAGCTGTCCGAGCGGGGAGATCCCGAAGGACTCGGCCGTCTCGGCGAGACGGCTCGGGCCGTAGGGCTCGATCTTCTCGCCACAGTGCGGGCAGGTGAGGTAGGCCATGTTCTCCACGAGGCCGAGGATCGGCACGCGCATCATGTTCGCCATGTTCACGGCCTTGCCCACGACCATCTGCACGAGGTCCTGGGGGCTCGAGACGATCACGACGCCCTCGATGGGGAGCGACTGGAACACGGTGAGCGCGACGTCGGAGGTTCCCGGGGGCATGTCCACGAGGAGGTAGTCGATGTCTCCCCAGATGGTCTCGGAGTAGAACTGCTCGATCGCGTTGGCGACGACGGGCCCGCGCCAGAGGACGGGGTCGGTCTCGGACTCGAGGACGAGGTTGGCGCTCATGACCTTGATGGCGCCCTTGGTCGTCACGGGGACGAGCATCTCGTCCTCGCCCGTGGCATGGACGCCCGAGAGACCGAGCATTCTGGGGATGGACGGACCGGTGATGTCAGCGTCGAGGATGCCGACCCTGGCGCCGCGGCGTGCGAGCTCGACGGCGAGGATGCCCGTGACGAACGACTTGCCGACCCCTCCCTTGCCCGAGATGACGCCCATCACGTGCTTGATGTCAGAGCGGCCGTTCTGCTCGAAGACCTGCGGTCCCTGGTTGCGCTTGGTGCCGTGCAGGACCTCGTCGACCTCCTTGCGCAGCTGCTCGTCGTCGCTGTCTGCCATTGTGGCTCCTCTCCCACGCCCCGTCGGGGGCGTCTGTGTGCGTACGTGACGATTCTACCCGAGTGCGGCGCCCGGGGATGGTCCATACTTGTGCCGCCGAGAAACGATGCGCCGCGTGCGCGGGAAGGGGACCGCCATGGTCTTCACGTCCATCGAGAACGTCGCTGACAACGACCTCACCCGGGAGCGCTTCGCCCAGGCCATCGAGTGGCTCCGCACGACCGACCTCACCGCAGTGCCGCTGGGCAGAAACGAGATTTCCGGGGACGACGCGGTCTTCGCCAACGTCATGGAGTTCACGACCGTCGACGCCGCCGAGAAGGACTACGAGGCGCACCGCCGCTACGCCGACATCCACTGCGTGATCAGCGGAACCGAGCGCATCGGCATCGCCGCGGTCGACGAGGTCGAGCCACAGGGCGCCTTCGACAAGGAGGCCGACTTCGGCGTCTACGCCCATCCCCTGCGCGAGTCGTGGGTGACCCTCCGCGAGGGCGACATCGTCGTGACCCCTCCCTGCGACGCGCACAAGCCCGGCTGCTCCGTCGATGGTCCGGCGCCGCTGCGCAAGGCCTGCGTCAAGGTCCTCGTGTCATAGCGCCGCGCTCGGAGAGGCTTGTCTTCTCGCGCTTGTATGTAATTATCGAAAAACGATAAATTGGCATTGAATATCGATAATGTCATGCTATCCTCGTGGTCGTAGGGTCGAGACGGACCGGAGGTGCTCATGACACATCGGGAGATGGCGGCGGTGCTCAAGGCGGTCGACCTGCTCGCCTGCGCCGCCTGCCTGTTCGTGCTTCTCGCCGTGATACCCGACGTCGAGGCACTTGGCGTGGTGCCCGCCGGCGCGACGATCGGCTTCGCGGTGGGCATCGCCCCGCTGCTCGCCCTCGGCGCCCGGGCCTGGGGGCTCTTCTCGGCGATCGGGCGCGGCGAGACCTTCACCAAGGAGAACGCGCGGCGCTTGCGGGCCATGGGGTACTTCGCCGCCGCCGACGCCCTCGTGTGGCTCGTGCTCATCGTCGTCGGCGTCCTCGCCACCGACGGCCTGGTCTTCTCGGTCGTGGCCTCGCTCTCCGTCGCCTTCGTCTTCACCTTCGCGCTCACGGTGGTCTGCGTGGCGCTCTCCCATCTCGCCTCGTCCGCGGCGGACATCAAGTCCGAGAACGACCTCGTGGTGTAGCCATGGGACGCATCGCCGTGAATCTCGACGTGGTGCTCGCTCGGCGCAAGATGAGCCTGACCGAGCTCTCAGATCGCGTGGGCGTGACCATCGCCAACCTCTCGATCCTCAAGACGGGCAAGGCCAAGGCGATTCGCTTCTCGACCCTCGAGGCGATCTGCCGCGAGCTGGACTGCCAGCCCTCCGACATCCTCGAATACGTGCCCGACGAGGGCAGCGACCAAAGGGAGTAGACACATGTCACAACTGGTTTCCGAAGGGGAGCGCCCGACGCTCCCGGGCTACCCGTCTGCCGATTCCTCGCCTGCGGTGCCTGGCGAGAAGCCCGAGCTCGTCTTCGGCGTTCGCGACTGGGCTGCGGTCGCCTGCGCCTCAGGCCTGGCGCTCTGGTGGTGCGCGGCCGTCGACGGCCTCATGCTCTCGTCCCTGCTCGTGCTCTGCGGCGGGTTTGCCCTCACGGTGGCGATCCTCGGCTTCTTCGTCTGCGCGCTCGCGCTGCGCGGGCGAGGGGCCAGGCTCACGCGCGGGTCCGCGCTCATGCTCGCGGCGGTCGTCGTGCTCGCCGGCGTTCCCGCCGTCACGAGCGACACCTCCGTGCGCGCGTGCAACGCCCTCGTGCTCGCGGCTGCCTGCATGCTCGAGTACCTCCTGCTCTCCGGATGCGCCGACGACGTCGCCCTGCGCGCGTCAGGGGCCCTGTCCGCGGTCGGCTTCTTCCTGCGCTCGCAGTTCGCGCACCTCACGCATCCCCTTCGCGCCCTCGTGCGGTCCGGTCGCGGGAGGGCGAGCGAACGCCGGGCCGCGCTGCTCAGCGTCATCGCGGCCTGCGCCGTGCTCTGCGTGGTGCTGCCCCTGCTCATGCGTGCCGACGCGATCTTCGGCAGCGACCTTGAGCGGGTCTTCTCGTGGATGGGCGAGGACTTCGGGACCAACGTCGTCCGTCTCGCCCGCTTCGTCCTCGTGACGCTCGTTGCGTCGTCGCTCCTCGTCTCGCTCGTCCACGGTGAGGGCGCGCGCACGTCGGCGCCGGGCGGGCGCGTCCGCGCGGCGAGCGTGGCGGCCGTGCTTCCCGCCCTCGTCATCCTCGATGCGGTCTACCTCGCCTTCGATCTCATCCAGTTCGGCTACCTCTTCGGAGGGGCGCAGCTCTCCGCCGCCGGCGGCTACGCGACCTATGCGCGCTCCGGCTTCTTCGAGCTCGTCGGCGTCGCCGCCATCAACGTGTGCGTGCTTCTCGTCACGCTCCAGGCGAGACGGGACGCCCCTCGCTCCCGTGCCGTGGGCGTGGCGCAGCTCGCCCTGCTCGCGCTCACGCTCGTGATGGACGCCTCGGCCGCCTGGCGCATGGGACTCTACATCCACGTCTTCGGCCTCTCGGAGCTGCGGGCGTTCACGCTGCTCGGCATGGTCGCCATCGCCGTCGTGGTCGTCCTCTGCGCCGTGCGCGTCCTGAGCACGCGCTTCCCGCTCTATCCCGTCGTGCTCGGCTTCCTGCTCGCCCTGTGGTGCGCCTTCGCCCTCTCAGGGGTGGACGCGCGCGTCGCCTCGTTCGACGTGGACGGCTACCTCTCCGGGAGCATCGAGACGATCGACGTGGGCTACCTCGCGTCCCTCTCGGACGATGCCCTTCCCGCCCTCGAGCGGCTCGCCGACGAGGACCCCTCGATGGCCGCCGAGGTGCGGGGGCAGATGAATGAGCGGGAGGTCTACGGGGACGTCTGGGTCGGCGTCCGTGGGCGCTGCTGGGCGACCGACTCGCTGCCCGAGCTCCTGACGCAGCACTAGGGGAGTCGTCACACCTCGCGCCCGCACCAGGGCGCGAGGTGTGCGTCATGCGGTCTCTGGTCTGTCACGGCTGCCATGCACGGTCACTCGGGTACACTCAAGGGCTGTACAAAATCGCAGTTAGAGACCATGAGAGGTCCTGCATGGCAAACGACTCCATAGTCATCCGCGGCGCCCGCGAGCACAACCTCGCCAACGTGGACGTCGACATCCCCCGCGACGAGCTCGTCGTGATCACGGGGCTGTCGGGCTCGGGCAAGTCGAGCCTCGCCTTCGACACGATCTACGCCGAGGGCCAGCGTCGCTACGTCGAGAGCCTCTCGAGCTACGCGCGGCAGTTCCTCGGCCAGATGGACAAGCCCGACCTCGACTCGATCGACGGGCTCTCGCCCGCGGTCTCCATCGACCAGAAGACGACCTCGCGCAACCCTCGCTCGACCGTGGGCACCGTCACCGAGATCTACGACTACCTCCGCCTCCTCTTCGCCCGCGTCGGCGTCCCGCACTGCCCCGAGTGCGGTCGCGTGATCGAGCGCCAGACCACGGACCAGGTCGCCGACAAGGTCCTCGCCGCCGGCCAGGGGAGAAGGGCGCTCGTGCTCGCGCCCGTGGTGCTCGGCCGCAAGGGCGAGTACGCCAAGCTCTTCGCCGAGCTCAAGAAGGAGGGCTTCTCCCGCGTCCGCGTGGACGGCGAGGTCTGCGACCTCGAGGAGGACATCAAGCTCGAGAAGAAGCTCAAGCACACCGTCGAGGTCGTCGTCGACCGCGTCGTCATCCACGAGGACTCGACGGGCCGCATCGCCGAGGCCGTCGAGCAAGCCACCAAGCTCGCCTCGGACAAGGTCGGCGTCTACCTCCTGCCCGACCGGGACGACCCCGAGCGCATGCCCGGCGAGCTGCTCCAGTACTCGCTCGCCCTCGCCTGCCCCGAGCACGGCCACTCCATCGACGACCTCCAACCCCGCGACTTCTCCTTCAACGCCCCCTATGGCGCCTGCCCCGACTGCGACGGCCTCGGCTTCCGCAAGATCGTCGACGCCGCCGCCCTCATCGAGGACCCCTCCCTCTCGGTCTCCGAGGGCGTCTTCGGCAGCCTCTTCGGGCACTCGAACTACTACCCGCAGATTCTCGCTGCCGTGTGCAAGCACATCGGCGTCTCTGACGAGACCCCCTGGTCGGACCTCCCCGAGGAGGCGCAGAACGTCCTTCTCGACGGCCTCGGTGCCACGAAGGTCCGCGTCGACTACGTCACCCGCGACGGCCGCAACACGCACTGGTTCACGACGTACTCGGGCGTCCGCAAGATCCTCTTCGACAAGTACCAGGAGACGACGTCGGAGACCATGAAGACGCACCTCGAGAAGTACATCCGCGAGGTGCCCTGCTCGACCTGCCACGGGGCGAGGCTCAAGCCGGAGTTTCTCGCCGTGACGGTCGGCGACAAGAACATCTACGAGGTCTGCAACATGTCGTGCCGCGACTGCCTCGCCTTCTTTGAGGGGCTCGACCTCGATGAGCGCCAGCTCTTCATCGCCGGCGCCATCGTCAAGGAGATCAGGGAGCGCCTGCGCTTCATGGTCAATGTCGGCCTCGACTACCTCACACTCTCCCGTGCGGCGGCGACGCTCTCCGGCGGCGAGGCGCAGCGCATCAGGCTCGCCACGCAGATCGGCGCCGGCCTCATGGGCGTGCTCTACATCCTCGACGAGCCCTCCATCGGCCTGCACCAGCGCGACAACAACCGCCTCATCGAGACGCTGCGACGCCTGCGCGACCAGGGCAACACCGTCATCGTGGTCGAGCACGACGAGGACACGATCCGCGCGGCCGACTACGTCATCGACATGGGCCCCGGGGCGGGCGAGCTCGGCGGGCACGTGGTCGCCGAGGGCACGCCCGAACAGATCGAGGCCAACCCCGACTCCCTCACCGGGGCCTACCTCACCGGCAAGCGCCAGATTCGCCTGCCCGAGGGACGTCGCGACCCCGATCGCGGTTGCGTCACGGTCAGGGGCGCGCGGGCGAACAACCTCAAGGACGTGACCGTCAGCATCGAGCTCGGCACGCTCACGGTGGTCACGGGCGTCTCGGGCTCGGGCAAGAGCTCGCTCGTCACCGACACGCTCGCGCCGGCGCTCACGAACGCCGTCCACCGCTCGAAGCGCATCGTCGGCCCCTACCGCTCCATCGAGGGCATCGGCCTCATCGACAAGGTCATCGACATCGACCAGAGTCCCATCGGCCGCACGCCCCGCTCGAACCCGGCCACCTACATCGGCCTCTGGGACGACCTTCGCGCGCTCTACGCCTCCACGCCCGAGAGCCGCGCCCGCGGCTACTCGCCGGGGCGCTTCTCGTTCAACGTGCCCGGCGGTCGCTGCGAGGCCTGCAAGGGCGACGGCCAGATCAAGATCGAGATGAACTTCCTGCCCGACGTCTACGTCCCCTGCGAGGTCTGCCACGGCCGGCGCTACAACCGGGAGACGCTCGAGGTCACCTACCACGGCAAGTCCATCTCGGACGTGCTCGACATGACCGTCACCGAGGCGCTCGCGTTCTTCACGAACATCCCGCGCATCAAGAACAAGCTGCAGACCCTCTGCGACGTCGGCCTCGGCTACATCCACCTCGGCCAGCCCGCGACTACGCTCTCGGGCGGCGAGGCGCAGCGCGTGAAGCTCGCCAAGGAGCTCCACCGCCAGCAGACCGGCCGCACCTTCTACATCCTCGACGAGCCGACCACCGGCCTGCACTTCGAGGACGTCCGCCAGCTCGTCGACGTGCTCGAGAAGCTCGTCGACGCCGGCAACACCGTGCTCGTCATCGAGCACAACCTCGACGTGGTCAAGATGGCCGACCGAGTCCTCGACATGGGCCCCGAGGGCGGGGACGCCGGCGGCTCGGTGGTCGCCTACGGCACGCCCGAGGAGGTCGCCGAGGTGCCCGAGAGCTACACCGGCCAGTTCCTGAAGGAGATTCTCGCCCGCGACCACGCCCGTCTCGACGGGGAGGCGTGACGCCCATGGCGAAGAGGGAGAAGGTCGCCAAGACCAACGCCATGCGCGAGCTCGAGGAGGCCGGCGTGAGCTTCGAGTCCGTCACCTACGAGGTCGACGAGGAGGACAGCTCCTCCGAGCTCGGCCTTCACATAGCCGAGGCGCTCGGCGACGACCCCGCGTCCTCGTTCAAGACGCTCGTCTGCACGTCGTCCTCGGGCGGACACGTGGTCTGCTGCATCCCGGTCGCCGCCGAGCTCGACCTCAAGAAGGCGGCAGCGGCGGCGGGGGAGAAGTCGCTCGTGCTCATGCACGTCCGCGACCTCGAGCCCACGACCGGCTACGTGCGTGGCGGCTGCTCGCCCGTGGGCATGAGGAAGCGCTTCCCCACCCTCATCGACGAGACGGCCCAGCTCTTCGACCTCATCCGCATCTCGGGCGGGAGGCGGGGTCTGAGCCTCGTGCTCGCCCCCGACGACCTCGTCGCCTTCTGCGAGGCGACGTACGCGGACATCACGCGAGAGGGGATGTGACATGTCCACACCCAAGCACATGCGCCGAGACGTGCCCATCGAGGACGCGCCCCGTCGTGCACTGGGAGGCGTTTCTGACGACAGCCTCGCTTCCCCGAGCCCCGACGCGACGCCCGCCGCGACGGCCGAGGAGAAGAGCGCCCAGGTGGGGCGCAGCGCCGCCCTCATGAGCGGCCTCGTCATCGTGAGCCGCCTCACCGGCTTCTTCAGGACCTGGGGCCAGGCGTACGCCATCGGCGTCACGGTGATGGCCAGCTGCTACTCGGTGGCCAACAACCTGCCGAACAGCCTCTACGAGCTCGTCGTCGCCGGCATGCTCACGACGGCCTTCCTGCCCGTGTACATGTCGGTCAAGAAGCGGGCGGGACGCGCCGGTGCAGACGAGTACACCTCCAACCTCGTCTCCATCATCCTCGTGGTCATGGGCGCGACCGCGGTCCTCGGCTTCATCTTCGCGGCACAGCTCGTGTGGACCCAGTCCTTCTCGGCGTCGTCCGACTTCGACTTCGACCTGACGGTCTGGTTCTTCAGGTTCTTCGTCATCGAGGTCGTGCTCTACGCGCTCTCGACGATCATCTCGGGCGTGCTCAACGCCGAGCGAGACTACCTCTGGAGCTCGGCCGCCCCCATCTTCAACAATTTCGTGACGACGGCGTCGTTCTTCGCCTACGCCTTCCTCGCGCCGACCAACCCCCAGCTCGCGCTCGTGATTCTCGCCCTGGGCAACCCGGTCGGCGTGGCGATCCAGGTGATCGTGCAGCTTCCCTCCCTGAGGAAGCACGGCGTGCGGCTGCGCTGGCACATCAACTTCCACGACCCCGACCTCATGGAGACCGTCAAGATCGGCGTCCCGTCGCTCGTGGTCATGCTCACGTCCTTCGTCACGACGTCGGTCCAGTCCTCCTCGTCGCTCTCGGTCACCGCCTCGGGCGCCTCCATCATGTACTACGCGCGCCTGTGGTACACGCTGCCCTACGCCATCCTCACCGTGCCCATCACCACCGCCATGTTCACCGAGCTCTCGGACAGCTGGGCCAAGCAGGACCTGCCCGAGTTCAGGCACGGCATCGCGAGCGGTCTGAGCCAGATCTTCTTCTTCATGGTCCCGTTCATGCTCTATCTCATCGTGTTCTCGGTGCCGCTCATCTCGGTGATCGCGGCGGGCAACTTCACCTCTGACGAGATCTGGGCCACGGCGCAGTACCTCATCTTCGACGCCATCGCGCTTCCCGTGTACGCCGTCTGCATGTACCTCCAGAAGGTCGTCTCGGCCATGCGGCAGATGATCCTCTACGCGGTGGCGAGCATCATCGCCTCCGTCCTCCAGGTGGTCATCCTCCTCGCGTTCACGCCGTACCTCGGGCTCAACTTCGTCGCGGCCTCGTCGTTCTTCTTCTTCGCGGCCATCGACCTCGTGATGTTCGTGAGCCTGCGGCGCAAGCTCGGCCAGCTCGGCATGCGCTCGGTCGTCGTGGCCTTCCTGAAGTCGCTCGCCATCGGCGTCGTCGGCGCCGGGGCGGGCTTCGCCCTGCTCTCGCTGCTCAACGCCACGATGGGCAACTGCTCGGGCGCCACGATGCGGTCGATCCTCTACTGCGTCCTCGCCGGCGTGCCCGCGCTCGTCGTGACCTACGGGCTCGCGTTCCTGCTCAGGATGCCCGAGGCACGTCTCATCAAGACGCTGACCCGTCGCTTCCTGCGAAGGCGGTAGCGTCCCGTTTCATGCCGATTTGCTGGCGGAGCTTGCACAGGCACTTTAGTGTGCTAAAGTACACGGCACCGTACGGCAGAAGTACCAGGCGCTCGCGCGCCGAGAAGGGAAGCATCGTGATAGCAGGCACGCCCAGGGGATTCCGCGACATTCTCCCGCAGGAGGCGCTCGCACGCGAGCGCATCTCCACCACCGTACGCGAGTGCTTCTCCGCCCACGGCTATCTTCCGGTCGAGACCCCGCTTCTCGAGGAGAGGGGCGCCCTCGAGCGCGGCGGGCGCATCAAGGGCTCGCCCTTCCAGCTCTTCGACAGCGATGGCAGCCTCCTCATGCTCCGCCCCGACCTCACGCTGCCCATCGCCCGTCTCATCGCCACGCGCGTCGGCGCGGACGAGCTGCCGGCCCGCTTCCGCTACGCCGCTCCCGTCGTCCGCGAGGAGTCGTCGCTCAAGGGTCAGCCGCGCCAGTTCACGCAGCTGGGCGTCGAGCTCGTGGGCGACGAGGGGACCGCGTCCGAGACCGAGGTCGTCCGTCTCCTCGCCGAGGTCCTCTCCACGCTCGAGGTTCCCGCGTGGCGCATCGTCTTCGGCTCCGTGACGCCGCTCACCTCGCTTCTCGACGAGTGCGCTCCCTCGGCGAACTTCCGCGAGCGTGCCCTCGCCCTCGTTCACGAGTCGGACCTCGTCGGTCTCGACGAGCTCGTCGCCGCGGCGGGCAATCGTCTCACGCCGGAGGCCGCCTGGGCCATTCGCGCCGTCCCGCGCCTCAACGGCGGCGTCGAGGTCATCGACACGATCGACGCGCTGCTCGCCGACGCGGGCGTGTCGGCCGAGGCACGTGGCACCGTCGAGCTCAGGAGGCTCGTGGGCAAGCTCGACGACCTCTTCGGCGAGGGTCGCGTCTCCTTTGACTTCTCGATCATCAACTCCTTCGACTACTACACCGGCATCATCTTCAAGGGCTATGCCGAGGGCATCGCCGCGAGCCTCGCCTCGGGCGGCCGCTACGACGCCGTGCTCGCGAACCTCGGCAGACCGGGCGTCGCCGCCTGCGGCTTCGCGATCTCGCTCGAGCGCCTGCAGGAGATTCTCGGCGAGCCGGGCGAGTCGGGCGTGGTCACGCCGGGCGTCCGTCTGGCCGACCGTCCCCTGCGCATCGCCGTCCCCAAGGGATCGCTGCTCAAGGACACCATCCGTGTGCTCGAGGCGGCGGGACTGCCCGTCGAGGGGCTGCGCGACCCCGGCCGCAAGCTCATCATCTCGGAGGGCGACGTCGAGTACGTGATCGTGCGCGCCCAGGACGCCCCGGTCTTCGTGGGACACGGCGGCGCGGACTGCGGCATCTGCGGCAAGGACTCCATCGTCGAGGCGGGCCTCGACCTTCTCCAGCTCGTGGACCTGCACTACGGCTGGTGCAAGTTCATCGTGGCCGAGCCTGCCGCCAACGCCGGCCTCGCCGAGCGCAACTACTCGTGGCGCGGCACCGTCCGCGTGGCCACGAAGTACCCGCGCATCACCCAAGCATACTACGACTCGATCGGTCAGCAGGTGGACATCGTCACCCTGCACGGCAACATCGAGCTCGGCCCCATCGTGGGCATGACCGACCGCATCGTCGACATCACGGCCACCGGCACCACGCTGCGCGAGAACGACCTCGTGGTCGTCGACGACGTCATGGAGTGCACCGCCCGCTTCTTCGCGGGCCCCGCGGCCTACCGCTGCGACAGGAGAATCCGCGACCTCGCGGCTCGTCTCGCCGAGGTCTCGAGTGAGGAGATGCGATGAGAACCGTGGAGCTTTCCGGCGGGCGTGCGCTCACGCCGGCCGACCTCAACCGCTCGGGCGCCCTGCCCCGCGACGTCATGGCCTCGGCTGAGGCCATCGTCGATGATGTCCGCGACCACGGGGACGCGGCCGTCCGGAGCTACTGCCTGAAGTTCGACGGCGCGTGCCCCGACGCCTTCCGCGTGCCCGACGACGTGGTCCGAGGAGCCCTCGACATGGTCGATCCCGGCTTCCTCGCGTCGCTGCGTCGCGCTCACGACCAGATCCTCGACTTCCATGAGAGGGAGCGGGAGCAGTCGTGGTTCACGACGCGTCCCGACGGGACGATTCTCGGCGTGAAGGTCACGCCCGTGGCGTCCGTCGCGGTCTACGTGCCCGGCGGTCGCGCGCAGTACCCCTCCACCGTCCTCATGGACACCATCCCCGCCAAGGTGGCGGGCGTGCCGCGCGTCATCATGGTCACGCCCCCGCAGCGCGACGGGTCGCTCTCGGCCTACACGCTCGCCGCAGCCGCCATCGCCGGCGTCGACGAGGTCTACGCCGTCGGCGGCGCCCAGGCCATCGGTGCCGTAGCCTATGGCACGGAGACCATCCCCGCCGTCGACAAGATCGTGGGCCCGGGCAACGCCTTCGTGGCCGCCGCCAAGCGCTACGTCTCGGGTGACGTCGGGATCGACATGGTCGCCGGCCCCTCCGAGGTCTGCGTGCTCGCCGACGCGACGGCCGACCCCGTGGTCGTGGCGGCCGACCTCATGGCGCAGGCAGAGCATGACCCCATGGCCTCCTGCTACCTCGTGACCTGCGACGCCACGCTTCCCGGTCGCGTGCTTGACGCGGCGGAACGGCTCGTCGCTCAGAGTCCGCGCGAGAAGATCACGCGCTCCTCGCTCGACGACCGCGGCGTGATCGTCGTGGCCGACACCCTCGACGCCGCCGTCGAGGCCGTCAACGTGGTCGCGCCCGAGCACCTCGAGCTGCACTGCGCCGACGCCATGGGCCTTCTCGGCAAGATTCGGAACGCCGGCGCCATCTTCGTGGGCGCCTGGAGCTCCGAGCCCCTCGGCGACTACGTGGCCGGCCCCAACCACACGCTGCCCACGGGCGGCACGGCCCGCTTCTCCAACCCCCTCGGCGTCTACGACTTCCAGAAGCGCTCGAGCGTGATCTGCTACACGCCGGAGGGCATGGCGGCGGACGCCCCTGCCGTTCAGGACATGGCACAGGCGGAGGGACTGTGGGCGCACGCCCTGTCCGTGGGACTCCGCCGCAGGCTCGTGGACGAGGGAGCCGACACCTTCGACGACCCGGCCGGCGCCTGCGAGGACGCCATGCGCACCGCCTGGCCGCGCGAGCTCGACGAGCCCGGCGTCCCCAACCTCTCCGGGGAGCGGTCATGACGGCGAGCATCTCACCAGAGGTCCGCGCCCTCATGAGGCCGGCCGCCGCGGCTCTCGAGCCCTACGACCCCGCCTTCAAGCCCACGCGCATCAACCTCTCGGCCAACGAGAACACCTACCCCATGCCGCCCGCGGTGCGCGCGGCCGTCGACGCGGCCCTTGTCGCCACCCCCACGAACCGCTATCCGGTCGCCCTCTCGGACGAGCTGAGGTCGGCCGTCGCTGAGTGGCACGGCGTGTCCGCCGACCGGGTCATCGTCGGCAACGGCGGTGACGAGCTGCTCTTCAACCTCTTCCTCGCCTTCGGGGGACCTGGTCGCCCGCTCGTGACCTGCCCGCCCACCTTCTCGGTCTACGACCTCTACGCAGGTCTCGTGGACACCCCCGTCACGAGCGTCGAGCGCGACCCCGACACCTACGAGCTCGACGTGGACGCCGTCGTCGAGGCCGCCCGGACGGCCAACCTCGTGATCGTGACCACGCCGAACAACCCCACGGGCGGCCTCTTCCCGCGCGAGGGCATCGCCCGCGTGTGCGAGGCCTGTCCCGGCATCGTCCTCGCCGACGAGGCCTACATCGAGTTCGGCGGGGAGGGCGCGAGCTGCGAGGGGCTTCTCGACACGTATGACAACCTCGCCGTGCTGCACACGATGTCCAAGGCGTTCCAGATGGCGGGCGTCCGCCTCGGCTACGTGCTCGCCGACCCGAGCGTGGTCGCGGCGCTCGCAGCGGTGCGCCAGCCCTACTCGGTGAACGTACTCTCCCAGGCCGCCGCCCTCGTCGGCGTGCGGATGCGCGACGAGTTCGCGCCGAGCATCGCGAGGATCGTCTCGGAGCGCTCCCGGCTTGCGGCCGGACTCGACCGGCTCGCCCCGATGGGCGTGCGCACCTGGCCGAGCGCGGCAAACTTCCTGCTCGTGCGGCTGCCGAACGCCGCGCAGGTCAGGGCGAGGCTGCGCGACGAGTGCTCCATACTGGTACGCGACTTCTCCTCGACGCCCGGCCTCGCGGACTGCCTCCGCGTCACCGTCGGCACCCCAGAGGAGAACGACGAGGTTGTGGCCGCGATAACGTCGATTCTCTCGGAGGCATAGCCATGGGCAGGACCGCAAGCATCACGCGCAGGACCGGCGAGACCGACATCCTGGTCGAGATCGACCTCGACGGCACGGGCAGGAGCGACGTCAAGACGGGCGTCGGCTTCTTCGACCACATGCTCACCGCCCTCTCGCGCCACTCGCTCATCGACATGACGGTCCACGTGGAGGGTGACACCTGGGTGGACGACCACCACACCGTCGAGGACACCGGCATCGCCCTCGGTCAGGCCCTCCGCGAGGCGCTCGGTGACAAGGCGGGCATCCGCCGCTTCGGCGACGCGCTCGTCCCCCTCGACGAGGCGCTCGTCATGGCCGCCGTCGACTTCTCCGGTCGAGGCGAGCTCTTCTGGGACGTCGAGATCGGTCCCGAGAAGGTGGGCAGCTTCGACACCGAGCTCGGCCACGAGTTCTTCGCCGGTCTCGCGCGCGACGCCGGCATGACGCTCCACCTGCGCAAGGTCGCCGGCGACAACGCCCACCACGTCCTCGAGGCCACGTTCAAGGCGGCCGCGCGCGCGATTCGTGCCGCCGTCGAGCCCGACCCGCGCGTCGAGGGCATCCCATCCACGAAGGGCGTGCTCTGATGTCGGGAATCGTCGTCGTCGACTATCACAAGGGAAACCTCCTCTCGGTGGTGCGCAGTCTCGCCGACGTGGGCGGCAGCGCCGTGGCATCGGATGACCCGGCGACCATCCGCGCCGCGTCGGGCGTGGTGCTTCCCGGTGTGGGGAGCTTCGAGGACGCGATGCTCTTCATGGACGAGTCGGACCAGAGTCCGGCCGTCGTCGACGCCATCGGCCGCGGCGTGCCCTTCCTCGGCATCTGCCTCGGGTTGCAGCTCCTCTTCGAGCGGGGAGACGAGCGCGTCGCGCAGCCTGCCGACGACGGACGCTGGGTGAGCGGCCTCGGCGTGCTCAGGGGCTCGGCCACGCGTCTCGTGTCCTCCCGGCTCAAGGTTCCGCACGTGGGCTGGGACCAGTTGCAGCTCACCGACCACGGCCGCGCCTGCCCGCTCTTCGAGGGCGTGGCGCAGGGCGCGAACGTCTACTTCACGCACTCCTATGCCCTCGACGAGGACGTCGACCCCGCGGACGTCGCGGGCTACACCCACTACGTGCGGAGCTTCGCCTCCGCGGTGTGGCACGGCAACGTCTTCGGCGTGCAGTTCCACCCCGAGAAGAGCTCCACGGTCGGTCTCGGCATACTCTCCAACTACGTCCGCCTCGTCGGAGGTCGCGCATGATCGTCTTTCCCGCGATAGACCTCGTCGACGGGCAGGTCGTCCGTCTCTCGAGGGGCGAGCGCTCGAGGATGGACGTGTACTCCGACGATCCCGTCGCCGTCGCGGAGGACTTCCTCTCGCGAGGCGCGACCTGGATTCACGTGGTGGACCTCTCGAGCACCTTCGAGGAGGACGACGCGGCGCGCGCCGCGAACGCCGAGGCGATTCGCGGCATCTGCGACGTGGACGGCATCCACGTCGACGCTGGCGGGGGCGTTCGCTCGGTCGCAGCCGTCGAGCGTCTCGCCGACCTCGGCGTGAGGCGCATCTCGATCGGTACGGCCCTCGTCCGCGACCCCGCGTTCGCCGCTGCTGCCGCGCGTGACTTCGGCGACCTCGTCGTAGCCGACGTCGCCGCGAAGGACGGGCAGGTGAAGGTCAACGGCTGGCGCGAGGGTGCCAGTCTCGCCGCCGACGACCTCGTCGCCCATCTCGCCGACCTCGGCTACCGACACCTCGTCTTCACGGACATCTCCCGCGACGGCATGCAGACGGGCGTCGACGTGGATGCCTACCGCCACGTCGCGAGCGTGGCGGGCTTCCCCGTCGTGGCGAGCGGAGGCATCGCGAGCCTGGGTGACATCCGTGCCCTCGCGGCGGCCGGCCCTGCGACGATCGAGGGGTGCATCACCGGACGAGCCATCTACGAGGGTAACTTCTCGCTCGAGGATGCGCTCGCCGCCGCAGGCTCGGGAGACGTCCGGGACAGCCGCACATCCTGACGTGTCCGGCTGCGTTTCGCATCACACGGGCACGGCGCTTGTCGCCAGGCCCCACGAGAGGAGTCGTCATGCTCACCAAACGCGTCATCCCCTGCATGGACGTCAAGAACGGGCGCGTGGTCAAGGGCGTCAACTTCGTCGACCTCCGCGACGCGGGCGACCCCGTCGAGCTGGCGAGCACGTATGACCTGCAGGGCGCCGACGAGGTCGTCTTCCTCGACATCACCGCCACCTCCGACGACCGTGCGACGACGATCGAGCTCGCCTCCCGCGCGGCGGCCGAGCTGCGCATCCCCTACACCGTCGGCGGCGGCTTTCGCGACGTGGCGTCGTGTCGGACGATGATCGCCGCCGGTGCCGACAAGGTCTCGATCAACTCCGCGGCCGTGCGGGACCCCACGATCCTCACCCTGGCGGCCGAGGCCTTCGGCTCGCAGGCCGTCATCTGCGCCATCGACGCCAAGCGCAGGGGGTCGGGAGACTCGTGGGAGGTCTACCTCGCGGGCGGGCGCGTTCCCACGGGCATCGATGCCGTGAGCTGGGCCGAGGAGGCCGCGCGCCGCGGTGCCGGCGAGATCCTCCTCACGAGCATGGACCGCGACGGCACCCAGGACGGCTTCGACATCCCGCTCACCCGCGCCGTCGCGCGCGCGGTGCCCATCCCCGTGATCGCCTCGGGCGGCGTCGGGAAGCTCGAGCACTTCGCCGAGGGCATCATCGACGGCGAGGCCGACGCGGTCCTCGCGGCGAGCGTCTTCCACTTTGGCACCTTCACGATTCGCCAGGTGAAGGAGTACATGGCCAGTCAGGGCATCCCCGTGAGGCTCGACTTCTAGCGAGAAGCCCGGTTCGTCTCTGACACATCACCCGTGGGGCTGAGGTGGTCCTTCCGTCTCCTCCTGGCCGCTTTCAGGCGAATCTTGTGGTGTTCCGTTCATTTCAAAGCCTTCAAAGGGCAGAGAAGTGAACGGAACACCACAAGATTCGCCTGAAAGCCTTCTATCGACGGGTTGCCCGTGCTGTCCTACGATATGGCGTCCCACGCGAAACGAGCCGTGCGCAGGGAGTCCCCATCCCACGAGATCGCTACGGGCAGCGCCTGGGCGGGGTCCTCGTCGGGAAAGTCGGCGCAATAGTGCGCCCCGCGACTTTCTGTCCGCGCTCTCATGGCCGTGACCATGGCATCCGCCGAGACGAGCGCCTGTCGTGTCCGCGCGGTTGACGCGATCGCCCGCCAGTCGTCGCAGGGTGCCGAGGATCGTTCGGCCTTCTCGCCAAGCGCGGAGACAGTCGCGGCGGCAGCTGCCAAGCCCTTTTCCGTGCGAACGACGAGGCAGCGCTCGCTCATGACGTGGCGCAGGTCGCGCATGACGCCGGAAGCGAGTGGGGAGGCAAGCGGTCGGAGGGCGGCATCGGTCGGGCTGACGCATGAGGGGTGCTGAGCTGCCCAGTCTGCAGCGGATCTGCCTGCGATGTCTCCGAACACCAGCCCGTTAGCGCTCGAGAGCCCACCGAGGCGGTCTGCCCCGTGCATGCCGCCCGTGACCTCGCCGCAGGCAAAGAGACCGGGTACGCCGCAGGAGGCGTGCTCGTCGATGAGGATGCCGCCGTTGGAGGCGTGCGCGTAGGGCGTGATGCGCACGCTCTCGGCGGGGTTCGCGCCGTACGCGCGTCCGAACCAGTCGAAGTACGTCCGCATGAACTCGGGCAGCACGCCGGGCAACTGGTACGTCACCTGGGCGCCAGTCTTGCCGGCGGCGACGATCGCGAGGTCGACGGCCCTGTCGGGGAGGCTCGCCGTGAAGGGGCCGTGCGCCGCGCGGCTCGCGAGGAGCGCGGCGGCATCGTCCGCGCAAAAGCCCTCGACCCGCGCGAATCGGAAGGTCCGCTCATTGAAGATGACATCGGGCACGGGGGAGAGCAGGCCGGCCATGATCTGGACGAACTCCACGTTGACGAGGCGCGCCCCGTGCATGAGCGCCACTGCCTGGGCGGTTCCCGTCACGTCGGGGGTTGTGAGCGTCCGCTCGAAGAGTCCGCCGAAGCCGCCCGTGGCGAGGACCACCGCGCCCGCGCCAACAACGTGCGGACGTCGGCTCGCCCGGTCGTAGAGCAGCGCGCCGCGAACGCCGTCGCACTCCACGAGGTCGAGAAGGTCGTGGTGGGGGAGGGGCGTGACGCCTGCCTTCTCGAGGCGGGTCCCCATCGCCTCTCGGTACGACTGCCGTCCCAGCCCATGCCAGCTGCGTCGCTTGTGGTCGAAGCAGGGGATGAAGTCGGGCTCGTCGGCATGGGCGGCGCGCATGAGCGTCACGCCGCGTCGCTCGAGGGCGTCCACGGCAGGTCCGATGCCCTCGACCAGCACCCGTGCGAGTCGAGGCGCGGCCACCCCACGTCCCACCTCGCAGATCGTGCGAACGAGGTCGTCCTCGTCCGCAGGTCCGTCGGGTCCCACGAGCCCCAGGCCCCAGGTGCCGGGAAAGAAGCTCGACCCCGAGAACGTGGTGCCTGCGCTCGCCAGCGCCACGCGAGCGCCCCGCTCGGCCGCGGCGAGCGCGGCCGTCGTCCCGGCGATGCCCGCCCCTATGACGAGAACGTCGAGGCCGTCCGCCACGTCACCACCGTTGTCGCAGGTCGCGAAGGTCATCCAGGCGCTCCTGGCTCGAGAGTTCACTTCAGTGTAGTAGAGTGTTGGAACGTGACACCACGAGGAGGCCCCATGTCCCAGACAGCTGCGCCCGATTATAGCTATGCCGGCGAGAGGGTCGAGCGCGTCGCGCGCGCCGCGACGGACGTGAGGTTCGACGACCGCGGCCTCATCCCCGCCGTCGTGCAGCAGGTCGGTTCGGGCGAGGTCCTCATGGTCGCGTGGATGAACGAGGAGTCGCTGCGGCTCACATTCGAGACCGGGACGTCGTGGTTCTGGTCGCGCTCCCGCCAGGAGCTGTGGAACAAGGGAGCTACCAGCGGAAACATGCAGAAGGTCATCCGTGTCCTCGTGGACTGCGACGCGGACACCCTCGTGGTCGAGGTTGACTCGCCGGGCCCCGCCTGTCACACGGGCCACAGGAGCTGCTTCTTCCGCGAGCTCGTCGCCGACGAAAGCGAGACCCCATCGGCTGGCGTATGACCTCGATCGGGGCCGGCCCGTTTCTGTAGCTATGGCGCATCTGGCCCGCTCGCGCGGCTGGGGTCGTAAAATCAACTGATGACCACTCGCGGCAGCCATCCGCTCCTGCCGCCATGACATTGGAGCACTTCGCATGAATCTGACCGAGCTCTCGTTTGACCAGTTCGAGGCCGAGGCGGCTCGCATCGGCGTGAACCTGCCCATCGAGCAGACGCAGGCATGGGCGACCTACGAGGACACCATCCCCGGCCGCACGCAGTGGGGCCGCGCCAAGATCGAGCGGGACGGCGAGACCCTCGCCCTCATCGCGTTCGCCGACTATGAGACCCACGGCTACCACTACCTGCGCGCCCACCACGCGCCGGTCTGGGCGTCCGCGCCGACGCCCGAGGAGGAGTCCGAGGCCCTCGTCGCCATCCGCGACTACGTCCGCTCCCGCGACAAGAAGGTCGTCTTCGTCCGCCTCTCGGTCGCATCCGACGCGCCCGAGTGCAGGCCCGTGCTCTCCACGATTCCCTACGATATGACCGTCGTCATCGACGTCACGGGCGGCGACGAGGAGATCCTCTCCCGCATGAAGCCGCGCGGCCGTCGCGACGTGCGCAAGGCCCTGCGCGAGGCCCCCGTCACCTGCGCGGACGAGACCGACCGCGCGACGGCGGACTTCTCGGAGTACTACGCCATCATGCAGGAGACCGGCGCGCGCGACGGCTTCGAGCCGGCGCCCATGTCGGACTATGAGGACATGATGCGCATCCTCGGTCCCTCTCACGTGCGCCTCTTCGCCGGACGCGACCCGGAGGGCAAGGTCGTCACCTGGTCGATGGACACCATCTCGGGCACCCGCGGCGTCCGCTACTACGCCGGGTCGAGCAACGCCACGATGCGCCTGCACGTGACCGACAAGCTCCTCTACTTCGAGCTCTGCGAACTCGGGCGTCTGGGCTGCAAGGACGTGGACCTCATGGCCATCGGCTCGGACTTCTCGCCCGCGCTCATGGGTCTGAACGAGTTCAAGACCAAGTTCTGCAAGGAAGGCGGCTGCCAGGTCGCCCCCGACCGCGACCTGCCCGTCCGCCCGCTCTTCTATGCTTCGCTCGAGAAGGCCAAGCGGCTCCTCGACGCCAAGCGCGGTGCAGGCAAGGACGCTGCCGAGAAGGACGCGGAGTAGCCATGCCCGCCGAGACGAGCACGTCCGCCGCACCCCGCGAGGACCTCCTCCCCGTCATCCTTGGCGGTGACATCTCGGTCTACGCCTATGCCCGCGAGTTCCACGAGGCGTACGGCGTGCGGTCCGTGGGCGTCAACCAGGCCTTCATCGCCGTCATCGAGCACTCGCGCATCTTCTCGGAGCTCGTGCGCACCACCTCGATCGAGCCGGCAGAGCTCCTCGAGAAGATTTCGACCCTCGCCAAGGCCAATCCCTCGAGGCGCCTCGTCGTGATCGCCTCCACGGACGCCCTCGTGTTCTCCCTCGACGAGATCCGCGGTCAGCTTCCCGACAACGTCATCTGCCCCATACCGAGCCATGACGCGCTTCTCCGCTCCTGCGACAAGGTCGAGTTCGCCCGCGCCTGCGAGCGGCTCGGCCTCCCCACGCCCGAGACCGAGATCGTGAGCCTCTCGGGCACGGAGGCCATCGCTCCCACGAGGATTCCGTTCTCCGTCGTCGCCAAACCGGCGAGGTCGGCGGGTTACAGCCACCTCTACTCCCGGGGGTTCAAGAAGGTCTACTCCTTCGACGGCCAGGACGGCCTCGACACGCTCTGGTCGGACCTGCGCGCCGTGGGCTTCGATGGCGACTTCCTCGTCCAGCGCCTCATCGCCGGTGACGACACGCACATGGGCGCCCTCACGTTCTACGTGGGCACCGACGGTCGGATGCAGGCTTTCGGCGCCGCCCAGGCCCTGCTCGAGGACCATGCCCCCACCATGCGCGGCAACTCCGTGGCCATGGTCTCCCGCGTGGAGCCAACGCTCATGGAACGCTGCCAGGCCCTCGTGGCCGAGCTCGGCTACACCGGCCTCGGCGAGGTGGACGTCAAGCGCGACCCCGCCACCGGCGAGTGGCTCTTCTTCGAGCTCAATCCGCGTGCGGGGAGAAACTCGTACTACATGGCGGCGGCGGGCGTGAACCCCATGCGCGCCGCGGTCGCCGACCTCGTCGACGCTCAGGGCGGACCGCTCCAGGTCGCCGACAAGCCGGCCCTCTACACGCTCGTCCCCCTGTCGCTCGTCGAGCGCTACCTGCCCGACCCTGGGCTTCTCGCTGACGTCCGTGGGCTCGTGGCCAAGGGCCGCGTGTTCGACCCCCAGCGCTACGCGCCCGACATGAGCCTCCGTCGGCGACTCGACATCGAGCTCACCGAGAGGAACCAGGTGCGGAAGTTCGCCCGCTTCTATCCCAAGCCGACGGACACCTCGTTCTAGGCCCCCCAGATGACCATCCGCGACCCCGGATACATGCCCGACCTCGGTGACGTCCGTCCCCTCGAGAGCGGATTGCCCGAGCTTCGCCGCCGCGTGGACGAGGTGCCGACCGACCCCGGCTGCTACCTCTGGAAGGACGCGCACGACGAGGTCGTCTACGTGGGCAAGGCAAAGAACCTCCGCGCCCGCCTGCGCCAGTACGTCACGCTCCAGGACGACCGCGAGAAGATTCCCCTTATGATGCAGGTCGTCCGCGACTTCGACTACCTCGTGGTGGGGTCCGAGCACGAGGCGCTCGTGCTCGAGCGCAACCTCATCGCCCAGTACCACCCCTACTTCAACGTCGACTTCAAGGACGACAAGAGCTACCCCTTCATCGCCATCACCGAGGACGACGTCTTCCCCGCCATCAAGTACACCCGCGAGCACCACCGCAAGGGCACTCGCTACTTCGGTCCCTACACCGACTCCCGCGCTGCCCGCGAGACCATCGACACGCTGCGCAAGGTCGTGCCCATCTGCATCGCGACCTGCGCCGAGTGGAAGCGCTGCCGTCGCGAGTTCGACCGCAACCCCGACGAGGCGGCCGTCGCGAACATCGTGCTCTCGGGCAGGGGACGTCCCTGCTTCGACTACCACGTGGGCCGGGGTCCCGGTACCTGCGTGGGCGCCATCGACACCGTCGAGTACGCCACCCACGTGCGTCAGGTGGAGCGCTTCCTCTCCGGGCAGCGCTCCGAGATCGTGGGCGAGATCGAGGACCAGATGCGTGACGCCGCCGCCGACCTCGACTTCGAGCGGGCGGGGCGCCTCAAGCAGCGACTCGAGAGTCTCGCCGCGCTCGACGACAGGCAGCAGGTCACGTTCTCCGCCGAGGTCAACGTGGACCTCATCGGCACCTACCGCGAGGAGACCATCTCGGCGGCCTGCGTCTTCGTCGTGCGCGAGGGGCGTACGGTGCGCTCGGTCGAGCTCATCCTCGACAAGGGGCTCGACGTCTCAGAGGAGGAGCTCGTCGGTGGCTTCGTCAAGCGCTACTACGACGAGACGGCCGACGTTCCCGCCGAGGTCGACCTCACGATCGACCTGCCCGACGCCGAGGTGGTGGGGGAGTGGCTCGCCGAGAAGCGCGGGCGTGCCTGCCATCTCCACCGCCCCCAGCGTGGCGAGAAGAGGCATCTGCTCGACATGGCCTGCGACAACGCGCACCATGCGCTCGCCCGCTACATGGTGCGCACGGGCTATGCCGACGACCGCACCAACCAGGCGCTGCTTCAGCTCGAGAGCGCGCTCGCGCTTGACACCCCGCCCATGCGCATCGAGTGCTTCGACGTCTCGACGCTTCACGGCACGTTCACGGTCGCGAGCATGGTGGTCTTCACGAACGGGCGGCCGGACAAGTCGCAGTACCGTCGCTTCAAGATTCACGCCGACCTCGACGAGGCCAACGACTTCCTCTCCATGGAGGAGGTGCTCGGCAGGCGCTACGCCCCGGAGCGCATGGCCGACGAGCGCTTTGGCTCAAGGCCCGACCTGCTCGTCGTCGACGGCGGCAAGCCACAGCTCACGGCAGCCATGAACCAGCTCGACGAGCTCGGCCTCGACATTCCGGTATGCGGCCTCGCCAAGGCCGACGAGGAGGTCTTCGTCCCATGGGACGAGACGCCCGTCGTGCTGCCGTCCGGCTCCGCCTCGCTCTACCTCATCAAGCAGGTGCGCGACGAGTCGCATCGCTTTGCCATCACCTTCCACCGCGAGCTGCGCGACAAGGCGATGACCGTCTCGGTCCTCGACGACGTGCCTGGGGTGGGGCCCAAGCGCAAGCGCGCGATCATGAAGAGGTTCGGTTCGATGAGGCGCCTGAGGGAGGCCTCGCTCGATGACATCGCCGCCGTCGAGGGGGTTCCGGCCGACGTCGCCCGCGCCGTCTTCGACGCCGTCCACGCGTAGCGTGCACGATTCCCGAGCAGGCGAGCCCGCCGTCCCGCGAACAGCAGAAAGGGCTATCTGCCAGGAGGAAGACCCCCTTGGAAGGCTTGCGGGCAATCTGTCATAACAGTGGGGTTAACACACAAATATATATTTTAAGCCCGTCGAATGTGTTATGTCACATGAAAAGCCATCGATGAACGAGAGGATGCCGTTAGGCGGCAGGCGGCTTACCTTTTTCCCGTGCCCACAATACTCTCGTAACAAAGGGCGACCACCATGGGTGGCCGTAGGAGGAGAACCGAACAGGGAAGAGGTTACTATGAACAACTTCGTGAACCACCCGCTGTCTCGTCGTGCGTTCGTCGGTGGAGCAAGCGCGGCCGCGGCGCTCGGTCTGGCAGCCTGTGGCTCGAGCAGCACGAGCTCCAGCTCGAGCAGCTCCAGCAGCACCGCCTCGACTGGCACCGAGGGCGGCGGCACCATCGCCGCAGGCTCCGCGTACGCACCGTCGAGCTTCAACCCCGCGTCCACCGGCTCCGCCATCGGCATCGGCGCCAACTGGCATGTCGTCGAGGGTCTCTACGGCATCGACTACCACGACTACACCACGTTCCCCGAGCTCGCCACCGGTGATCCCAAGCAGGTCGACGACACCACCTTCGAGGTCACGCTTCGAAGCGGCGCCTCCTTCTCCGACGGCAACGCCGTCACTCCCGATGACGTCGTCGCCTCGTTCAACCGCGCCGTCGCCGGCAAGCTCTACACCGCCATGCTCGCTCCGATCGCCTCCATCGAGGCCAAGGGCGACAACGCGGTGACGATCACCACCACCGTCGCGAACTTCTCGCTCCTCAAGGAGCGCCTCGCCATCGTCCGCGTCTGCCCCGCCAGCCAGACCGACGACCAGCTCGCCGCCCAGCCCACCGGCTCCGGCCCCTGGATGTACTCCACCGCGTCCGACACCGTCGTCGAGCTCGTCCCCAACGAGAAGTACAACGGCGACCATGCCGCCAAGGACAACATGATCCACTACGACATCCTGAAGGATGCCACGGCACGCCTGACCGCCATGCAGGAGGGCTCCACGCAGGTCATGGAGCTTGTCTCCGCCGACGCGGTCGACCAGCTCAAGTCCGCCGGCGCCAAGATCGACCAGGTACAGGGCTTCGGCACCAGGTTCATGATGTTCAACGTCGCCAAGGCTCCGTGGGACAACGTCAAGGTCCGTCAGGCCGTCATGTACGCCCTGAACTACGACCAGATGATCTCCAACACCTTCTCCGGCCTCGCCTCCAAGCCGACCTGCTACCTGCCCGAGACCTTCGCCAACTATCACAAGGCCTCCACGGTCTATGACTACGACGTCGACAAGGCGAAGTCGCTCATCAAGGACTCCGGCATCACCCCGGGTGCCATCTCTCTTCGCACGACCGACAACGAGCAGGTCGTCTCCATGGCCACCGAGGTCAAGAACGACCTTGACGCCCTCGGATTTACCGTCACCATCACGACCGACACCTCCGCTGCCACCTATTCCGCCATCGACGGCGGCGAGGCCTATGACCTCCTGCTCGCCCCTGGTGACCCGTCCTGCTTCGGCGCCGATCCCGATCTGCTCCTCAACTGGTGGTACGGCGACGGCGTGTGGATGAAGACCCGCTGCCCCTGGAACACCTCCGACGAGTGGAAGAAGCTCCACGAGCTCATGGCCCAGGCCCTCGAGCAGAGCGGCGACGATCAGCAGAACACCTGGAACGAGTGCTTCGACATCCTCGCCGACAACGTCCCCCTGTACCCCGTCATCCAGATTCAGACCGTGACGGCCTCCTGGGACGACCCGTCCAAGGCTCCCGCCGGCACCGCCATCAAGGGCTTCTCGGGCATCGGCACCACATCGATGTACTTCCTCGACTGCGTGTCGCTCAAGGCGTAGTGCCTGTACCACCCGTAGGAAAAGCGCCCGCCCAGGAGAGCGGATAACATCGTGAGAGAAAGGAGGCTCGGGCGAGCGTGTCGTTCGGGCCTCCTTCCTATGTTTCAACTGTTGTAACAAGTGCCAGTAGTAAAGAAAGGAGAGGTAGTGAACAACCTTCTGCGCCTCATCGGTCGTCGCCTCGTGGCACTCCCGATCATGGCATTCGGCGTGACGATCCTCGTTTTCTTCCTCATGTCGTTCTCGAAGGTGGACCCGGCGTACAACGCTCTCGGCGAGTCCGCGTCGCCTGAGGCCGTCGCGGCCTACCACGTCCAGTATGGTCTGGACGACCCGTGGCCCGTCAGGTACGTCCGCTACATCGGCGACCTTCTCCACGGTGACATGGGCACGTACGGTGCCACCCGCCAGTCCGTGTCCGGCCGCATCGCGACTGCCCTGCCCGTCACCATGCAGCTCACCTTCATGGGCCTCATCATGGGCGCCATCGTCTCGTTCCTGTTCGGCGTGCTCGCGGCGCTCTACCGTGACAGGTGGCCTGACCAGGTCATCCGCATCTTCTCGATAGCTGGTCTCGCCACGCCGTCGTTCTGGCTGGCCGTCCTGCTCATCCTGGTCTTCTCGTCCTACCTGCATGCGCTTCCCGCGTCTGGCAACCTGCCCAGCTTCGCCTCCAACCCCGGCGGATGGTTCGCCCGCATGATCATGCCGGCCGTCGCGCTCGCCGTTCCCCTCACCGGCCAGATGACCCGTATCGTCCGCACCGCCATGGTCGAGGAGCTCGACAAGGACTACGTCAAGACCGCGCGCGGCGCCGGCCTGCCCGAGCGCGTCGTCGTCGGCAAGAACGTCCTTCGCAACGCCCTCATCACCCCCGTCACCACCCTCGGCATGAAGATCGGCTACCTCATGGGCGGCGCGGTCGTCATCGAGGTCATCTTCAACCTCCCCGGCATGGGCACCGCCATCCAGCAGGGCATCCAGGGCAACGAGACCACGCTGGTCCTCGGAGTCGTCATTGTGGTCGCCCTCACCTTCATCATCATCAACATCGTGGTTGACATGCTCTACCTGCTGATCAACCCGCGCATTAGGACGGTGTAGCCCTATGATGCAGATTCGTGAGAAGCAGACCGAGCAGCTCGAGGAGGCTGCCTCCAAGGGTCTCAAGCTCGGCGGCATCAAGAAGATGCGCACCTCCTCGAAGATCGCGCTCGTGCTCCTGATCCTGGTAGCGTTCTCCGCGATCTTCGCGAACTTCCTGGCACCCTACAACCCCGTCGACATCTTCACGGCACGTCAGGCTCCCAGCTCCGCCTTCGTCTTCGGCACTGACGACAAGGGCCGCGACATCCTGTCCCGCATGCTCTACGGTGGACGCTATTCGCTCGTCATCGGCTTCGGCGCCACGTTCATGGCGCTCGTGCTCGGATCCATCCTCGGCGCCCTCGCGGCCGTCTCGCGCAAAGCCGTCTCCGAGACCATCATGCGCATCCTCGACGTCATCATGTCGGTTCCCGGCATCGCCCTCGCGGCAGTCTTCGTGACCATCCTCGGCAACTCCGTGCCGTCGATCATCTTCTCGATCGGCTTCATGTATACGCCGCAGATCGCCCGCATCGTCCGCGCCAACATCGTTTCCGAGTACGGCGAGGACTACGTACGCGCGGTCGTCGTCTCCGGCGCCCGTGCCCCGTGGATCCTCTGGAAGCACGTGATGCGCAACTGCCTCGCCCCGATCATGGTCTTCACCGTGACGCTCGTCGCAGACGCCATCATCTTCGAGGCCTCCCTCACCTTCATCGGCGCCGGCATCACCGAGCCCACGCCCACCTGGGGCAACATCCTCGCCGACGCCCGCGGCGGCGTCCTCTCGGGTCGCTGGTGGCAGGCGCTCTTCCCCGGCATCGCGATCATGATCACCTGCCTCGCGCTCAACATCCTCTCTGAGGGCATCACCGACGCCATGGCCGCCGCTCCCGGCGCCCCCGTCGACACCGAGAACACCGAGTCCCGTCGCGCCGACGACATCCTCGCCTCCGACCCCGTCCGTGCCTACAAGGAGCAGGCCGCCCCGCTCGCCCGCAGACTCTCGGAACTTCGCAAGGTCGAGCTCAGTCGAGACGACCGACACGTGCCCGACCATTCCGTCGAGCCTATCCTTCAGGTCAAGAACCTCTCCATCGGCTTCGAGTCGCACGGCGACGTGCGCGTCGTGGACAACGTCTCCTTCGACGTCCGTCCCAACCAGTGCATGGCGCTCGTCGGCGAGTCCGGCTGCGGCAAGTCCATCACTACCAAGGTCATCATGGGGCTCACCGACGCCAAGGAAGTCATCACCGGCGAGGTCCTCTACAAGGGCCAGGACCTGCTCAAGCTCACCAAGGACGAGCACCGCAAGCTCCTCGGCCACGAGATCGCGATGGTCTACCAGGATGCCCTCTCGTCGCTCAACCCGTCCATGCTCATCTCCACGCAGATGAAGCAGCTCACCGACCGCGGCGGCACCCGCTCCGCGGAGGAGCTCCTCACGCTCGTCGGCCTCGACCCCAAGCGCACCCTCGAGAGTTATCCCCACGAGCTCTCCGGCGGCCAGCGCCAGCGCGTCCTCATCGCCATGGCCCTCACGCGCGACCCCTCGCTCATCATCTGCGACGAGCCCACCACGGCCCTCGATGTCACGGTCCAGAAGCAGGTCATCAAGCTCCTGAACGACCTCCAGGCCAAGCTCGGCTTCGCGATGATCTTCGTCTCCCACGACCTCGCGCTCGTCGCCGAGGTGGCCTCCGAGATCACGGTCATGTACGCCGGCCAGGTCATCGAGCAGGCTCCCACCAAGGAGCTCCTCACCAACCCGATCCACGAGTACACCCGCGGCCTTCTCGGCTCGGTCCTCTCGATCGAGGAGGGCACCAAAGACGGCACGCGCCTGCACCAGGTTCCCGGCTCCGTTCCCTCGCCCGAGGACTTCCCCAAGGGCGACCGCTTCGCCCCGCGCTCGAGCCATCCCACGATCGGTCTCGACGTCCATCCCGAGCTCAAGCAGCTCCCGAACAGGGCGGACCACAAGTTCTCCGAGCTTCCCGACGACTACCTCAAGGAGAACGGCATCACGCCGTACCTCGAGACGATTGCGGCAGCACCCGCACAGGAGGTGGAGTAGATGAGCGAGCAGACGCCGATCATCTTCCTCGATGACATCTCGGTCACCTTCAAGACCCGCACGGGGTCGCTCATGCACCCCAACCTGGTGCACGCGGTACAGGACGTCTCCCTGAAGCTCATGCCCGGCGAGGTCATCGGCATCGTGGGCGAGTCCGGCTGCGGCAAGTCCACCACGGCCAACGTCATGTGCGGCCTGCAGTCGCCCACCTCGGGGCACGTGTACTTCGAGGGCGAGGACGTCACCAAGCGCACGCCCGACCTCCGCAAGAAGATCGGCAGGGTCGTCTCCGTCGTGTTCCAGGACCCCTCGACGGCGCTCAACCCGCGCATGATCGTCCATGACCAGCTCCTCGACCCGATGCTCGTCCACAAGGTCGGCACCCCGGAGGAGCAGGAGGCGCGCATCAACGAGCTCGTCGGTCTCGTGGGACTCCCCAAGAGCGCCCTGCGCGCGCTTCCCGGCCAGCTCTCCGGCGGACAGCGCCAGCGTGTCGCCATCGCCCGCGCGATGTCGCTCAGGCCCTCCGCGATCATCGCCGACGAGCCCACCTCGGCCCTCGACGTCTCGGTCCGCGCGCAGATCCTGAACCTCCTCACCGATCTCAAGCGGGACCTCGGCCTCTCCATGGTGTTCATCAGCCATGACATTCAGACCGTTCGCTACATCTCCGACCGCATCATCGTCATGAACCACGGCCAGATCATGGAGCAGGGCGCGGCGAAGGACGTCTTCGAGAACCCGCAGGACCCCTACACAAAGACGCTCCTCGGCGCGGCGCCCTCGCTGCTCCACCCCAAGCTCGGCAAGTAGTCCGTCAGCACAGATACCGGCGTGCCCGCTCAGACGGGCGCGCCACACGGAAAGGGAGAAGATGCCGCTCAACCCGCAACAGATCAAGGAGCTCGAGGCCTACAGGGGGACGAATCCCATCCCTGCCGACTTCGACGACTTCTGGCTCGAGCGGATGGCCGAGGCCGATGACGTCGCGCTCGACTACGAGATCTTCCCCTCGGGGGTTCCCTCGTTCGACACCTGCGACTTTCTCGACCTGTGGTTCCGCGGCATGGGTGGCGCTCGACTCTACGCCCGCTACCTCCGACCGTGCTCCCCGCGCCCTCTGCCCGTGGTGCTCCGCTTCCACGGATATCCCGGCAGGACGCGCAGCTGGCTCGAGAACGCCTCGTTCGCCGGCATGGGCTTCGCCGACGTCACGATGGACAACCCCGGTCAGGGTGGCAGGAGCGAGGACGTGGGCGGCTTCGCCGGCACCACGGTCTCGGGACACCTGACCGCCGGTCTCGACGGCGAGCCGAAGGACATGTACTACGTGAGGCTCCACCAGGACATCCGCATCCTGTGCCGCATCGTCCGCGAGCTCCCCGGGCTCGATGCCGGTCGCGTGTGCGTGTACGGGGACTCCCAGGGAGGCGGCGTCGGTCTCGCGACCTGCGCCCTCAACCCCGATCTCATCGGGCGCGCCGGCATCCTCTACCCCTTCCTCTCCGACTTCCGCGAGATCTGGGAGCTGGGTGCCGACCAGATTGCCTACGAGGGAATCCGCTACTACTCACGATGGTTCGACGCCGACGGCAGCCATGCCGACGACAGGTTCCGCCAGATGGGCTACGTCGACACGCTGAGCTTCGCGCACCTGGTCCGCTGCCCCGTCCTCTTCGGAACGGGCCTCGCCGACACCGTCTGCCCGCCGCTCACCCAGTATGCGGTCTACACCGCGCTGACCTGCGAGAAGCGCCACGTGCTCTATCCCGACTTCGGTCATGAGGAGATCCAGGCCTTCGACGACCTCCTCATCGACTTCTTCTGCTCCGAGGAGGTGGACCTGTCATGCCGACCGTCAGCGCTCTGAGGGCGTCACTCGAGACCTATCGCGGCCAGGGCGACCGCCCCGCGGACTTCGGCTCCTTCTGGCGTCGCCGTGACGCTGCCGCCGAGGCATGCGCGGCCACCTCGACAGCGACCGAGCTCCCCTCGAAGAACCTCCTCGCGGCTTACTCCCGGGTCTGCGTCGCCTCGACCGACGGCAGGTCGCTCACCGTCCGCGTGATAGAGCCGCGCACGTCCGGCCCCCATCCCGTCGTCGTGATGTTCCACGACCTCGGCAGGGGAGCGCGCGGCTGGCACCACATGACCCGCTTCGTCGCCCTCGGCTACGGGGTCGTCGCCCTCGAGGCACGTCCCTGGTCCGCCGACGTCACGGAGGGGTGGGAACTCGGTCCCCGGGGCCTCGAGCTCGCCCAGGTGATCGACGACGCGCTCGTCTCGGCTCATCTCGCGCTCTCGCTGCCCTGGGTCGACGCCACCCGCGTCGTCACCTGGGGAGAGGGACTCGGCGGTGCGCTCGCCATCGACGTGGCCGCCGTGCTGGGACAGCGCGTCTGGCGCTGCGCCGCCGCGAACCCCATGCCGGCGGACTTCCGCGGCGCATGGGAGTCGGGCTTCGAGAAGGGCGCCTACGCGGGGCTGCGCGCGCACTTTCGTGACGTGGACCCGACGGCTGCCCGCGCCGACGAGCTCTTCTCGGCGCTCGCGTACGTCGACGCCATGAGCTTCTCGCCCGCCCTCGAGAGCAGGTTCCTGGTCGGTGTCGGTCTCGACAACGACGTCTCGGCACCATCTTCGCAGTACGCCGCCTTCAATCGCGCGACCTGCGAGAGGGCTCTCATCTCGTACCCCAAGTGGGGCCACGAGCGCATCAACGACTTCGAGGACGAGCTCCTCGGGTTCCTGAACGACCGACAAGCTGACAAGTCCGCCGCGTAGGCGGAAGGGAAGGAAGGAACAATCACCATGGCAGACTTCAAGATCAGAGGCGTCGTGCCCCCCGTCGTCACCCCCGACACGGCAGACCACAAGCTTGACGTGGCCTCCTTCGAGAGGCTCATCAACCGCCTGATCGACGCGGGCGTCAACGGCCTGTTCTTCCTCGGGTCCTCCGGCGAGGTGGCCTTCTCGACCGATGAGCGCCGCGAGGAGATCCTCGCCGCCGCCGCCAGGATCGTCGCTGGCCGCGTGCCCATACTCGCGGGCATCATCGACACCGAGACGGACCGCATGGTCGAGCAGGGCAAGCGCGTCGAGCAGCTTGGCTATGATGCCGTGGTTGCCACCTGCCCGTTCTACGCCCTCCAGGGCATGGCCGAGGTCGAGGAGCACTTCCGCATCCTTCACAATGAGCTCGAGCTGCCCGTCTTCGCGTATGACATCCCCGTCTGCGTCCACACGAAGATCCCCTGGAAGCTCGCCGCGACGCTCGGCGCGGACGGCGTTCTCGCCGGCGTCAAGGACTCCTCTGGTGACGACGTGAGCTTCCGCTACCTCGTGCAGGAGAACAACAAGCTCGGCCATCCCATGAGTCTGCTCACCGGCCATGAGATCGTGGTCGACGGCGCCTACCTCGGCGGTGCCGACGGCTCGGTGCCCGGTCTCGCCAACGTCGAGCCCTACGGCTACGTCCGCATGTGGAAGGCCGCCCAATCCGGCGACTGGGCCACGGTCAAGGCCGAGCAGGACAAGCTCAACGAGGTCTCCCACATCTTCGACGTCACGACCGGCATCCAGGGCTACGGCGGTGGCGTTGGCTCCTTCAAGACGGCGCTCTGGCTCATGGGCATCTTCTCGTCCAACCAGATGCCGCGACCCGTCAGCGCCATGGATGGCGCCAACGTCGAGGCAATCCGAAAGGTCCTCGTCGACAACGGCCTGATCTAGTCCCCCTCCTCCCGCCGCGGGCGGCGCCACTCGCGCCCGCGGCGGGCCCTGTCATGAAAGGAGCCTGCATGTCTGCACCTATCATCAAGAGGGTCGTCGCCATCGACATCGGCGGCACGAAGATCGCGAGCGCCCTCGTGACCATCGGCGTCGGCGACAAGCCCCTCGTCGAGCACTATGCCAAGATTCCGACCGAGGCCAAGGCCGGCGGCCGCCGAGTCCTCGCCAATGCCATCGCCTCTGCAGAGCGCGTCATCGCGCTCGCGGGGGGCGTCGACGGCCTGTGCGGCATCGGCGTCTCATCGGGCGGCGTGATCGACCCCGCCACCGGGGACGTGACCTACGCAAACGACATGATGCCCGGCTGGGGTGGAACCCACCTGGGAGCCGAGCTCACCGCGGCGACGGGTCTTCCCGCGCGCGTCCTCAACGACGTGCATGCCCATGCCCTCGGAGAGGCGCGCTGGGGCGGTGGTCGCGGGAAGACGAGCTGCCTCGTCTGCGCCGTGGGCACGGGCATCGGTGGTGCCTTCGTGGAGCGTGGACACATCATGCTCGGAGTCCACAACGAGGCGGGCCACATCGGTCACGTCTCGTGCTCCGATGCGGCGGGCATCCCCTGCACCTGCGGGGCCACCGGTCACCTCGAGCCCATCGCGGCGGGACCTGGCATCATCAGCCGCTTCGTCGAGCTCGGCGGAGATGCCACGCTGCCCGACGGAACGCCGGTCGACGGTGCCGTCATCGACCGCCTCGCCGCCGAGGGCGACGAGCGCGCGATTGCCGCGGAGGCCCGCTCCGGTCATGCGCTCGGCGAGGTGCTCGGCAGCATGGTCAACATGTTCGACCCCGACTGCGTGATTCTCTCGGGGTCCGTCGCCCAGTGCGGCCCGGCATGGCACGACGCCATGACGCGTGGCTGGAACGAGGCCGTGATGCCGCCGGTCTCCGCCACACCCATCGTCTCCGGGGAGCTCGGCGGCGACGCCCCGCTCATTGGAGCCGCGGAGAACATCGTCCGCTCGGCCTACGTCGAGTTCGAGTAAAGGGATTGGAGCGCACCATGGAAGTCGCACCTCTCGTCCAGTCGCTCAAGGGCAAGCTCGTCGTCTCTGTGCAGGCCTATCCCGGCGAGCCGCTTCGCCATCCCGAGACGATGGCGCAGATGGCCCAGGCTTGCGAGGAGGGCGGTGCCGCCGCCATCCGCTGCCAGGGCCTCGCCGACATCGCGGCCATCAAGGGTCGCGTCGAGGTCCCGGTCATCGGCCTGTGGAAGGAGGGCCACGAGGGCGTCTACATCACCCCGACGCTGCGTCATGCCGTGGCCTGCGTCAACGCCGGTGCCGACGTCGTCGCCATCGACGCCACCGACCGTCCCCGTCCCGACGGGCGGACTTTCGCCCAGACCGTGGCTGACCTCCGCGCGCAGTGTGAGACCCTCGTCATGGCCGACTGCATGACGATCGAGGACATCAGGAACGCTGTCGCGATCGGCTGCGACCTGGTGTCGACTACGCTCTCGCACAACAAGCCCGCCATCGAGACCACCATGGATGACGGGCCCGACATCGCCCTTCTCCACCAGGCGACCTCCGAGTTCCCCGGCCTGCCCATCATCTGCGAGGGGCACGTCCACACGCCCGCGGACGCGCGCGCGGCCATTGACGCGGGTGCCTGGGCGGTCGTCGTCGGGACGGGCATCACCCATCCCACGAGTCTCACCACGTGGTTCAGGACGGCGATTGAGCATTAGGCTTCGACTGCTTCATATGAGTAGATGTGTGAGGGAGGGTCTTCCCGCGGCATCGCGAGGAGACCCTCCCTCGGTAAGTGGTGGCTTGCGGTCAAGTATTTGCCCGCAGTCCTCTTGATGCACCATCAACGTAAAAGGATCCTTCTGGCTTATTGGTACAGTCCGTGGGCCGTCTACCTGGGGGTACCGATAAGCCCCTTTTGTCTCGGCGACGTTTGCCCAGTTGGCAGTGTGCCAATAACGGCGAAGGATCCTTCGGGGCTTTTGGCACAGTGCCAATAACGGCGAAGGATCCTGACGGGATTTTGACACGGGTTCGTCGTAGGGTGGCCCTTTGGCTGCCAAAGGGCGTTGGCACCTTTGGCAGGTGGGCACCTTTGGCAGGTGAAAACGACGTCGGCGCCTACCAAGCCTTCTGGCGCCGCACGACTCGTCCTTTTCGCGTATGCTCTTGGTAGCTTCACACGGCAAGGGAGGGGTAACGTGTCGACCAGAAGTCAGGAGATGCGCGCAGCCGAGAACCGCGATCGCGTGCCCGACGTCGTCATCATCACGGGCATGTCCGGCAGTGGGCGGACGCAGGCCATGCACGTCTTTGAGGACATGGGATACTTCTGCATCGATAATCTCCCGCCCCGTCTCATCCTGCAGCTCGCCGACCTCGTGGGCATCAACTCCGGTGTCGGAAGGCACCTCGCGGTGACCTGCGACTTGCGTAGCCAGGGTCTCTTCGACGAGCTCTCCGACTCCGTCCGACAGCTTCGCGATCACGAGCTCTCATGCAAGGTGCTCTTCCTCGACGCGTCCGATGAGGTCCTCATGCGCCGCTATGACGAGAACCGCCGACGCCATCCGCTCGCCACCCCTGGCGAGACGGTCCAGCACGCCATCGCCCGGGAGCGCACGCAGCTCATCGGAGCGCGCGAGATGGCGGACCTCGTCATCGATACGAGCACCATGCGCACCTCCACGCTCCGGACGCGTCTCCGCAGGACCTTCTCCGAACTCACCGAGCAGCAGCTCATGGACGTGAGCGTCTTCTCGTTCGGCTTCAAGCACGGGCTTCCCGCCGAGGCCGACCTCATGATCGACGTGCGCTTCCTCCCGAACCCCTTCTATGACCCCGAGATGCGAACCCTCACGGGCAACGACAAGAAGGTCGCGGACTTCGTCCTTGACAATTCCGTGACGCAGGAGTTCATGAAGGCCTGGTTCCGCCTCCTCGACGTCGTCATGCCCGGGTACGTGGCCGAGGGTAAGACCTCGCTCTCGGTTGCGATCGGCTGCACGGGCGGTCAGCACAGAAGCGTCGCCATCGCCAACGCCACCGCGGCCTACCTCACTGACAGGGGCTATCAGGTCACAATCTCCCACCGCGACCTCTCCAAGGCCGTGAGGTCGTAACCATGGCCGGGCACTTCTCTCGCAGACGCTTCGTCTCGCTCGGTGGGGGCACTGGGCAGTCGCAGGTCATCCGTGCCCTGCGCATGCTCGACTGCGAGATATCCGCCGTCGTGGCGATGGCGGACGATGGTGGCTCGACGGGGGTCATCCGCCGCGAGATGGGCATCGTCCCCCCGGGAGACGTCCGCAACTGCCTCGTGGCGCTCGCGGCCGACCCCATGGGTCCCGTCGCCCGCGTGTTCCAACGCCGTCTTGCGGTCGCCGACGGTCATGCGATCGGCAACCTCGTCCTCGCCGCGCTTGATGAGGAGTGCGACTCGTTCGTCGACGCCGTCGAGACGTGCGAGCGCATGCTCGGCTGCGTGGGGTCGGTCCTGCCGTCCACGCAGGAGCGCGTGGTCCTGCGCGGGGTCACCCGGGACGGTCGCACGATCGAGGGCGAGGAGCTCATCGGCAGCAGCCCCTGCACGCTCAGCCGCGTCCGTCTCGACCCACGCGCTCCCGAGGCCTGCCCCGAGGCGGTCGACGCGATTCTCGAGGCCGACGTCGTCGTGATGGGCCCGGGATCGCTCTTCACCTCGATCATTCCCAACGTGCTCGTTCCCGGCATCGCCCGCGCGCTGCACGAGACCTCGGCCACTCGGGTCTTCGTCTGCCCCAAGGCGGACACCCAGTACGAGACCTGGGGCCTCACGGCCGACGAGTACGTGCGCGCCCTCTTCGAACACGGTGCCGAGGGCTGCGTCGATGCCGTCCTCGTCCATCGCGGACACGTGGACGGCAGCACCTCCACCCGCGCCTTCGAGGCGCTCACCGCCGAGCAGATCGCGGCGGACCAGGCCCGCCGCGCGTTCAATGCCGCTCGACGGCCGCCCTACTCGGAGAACGTCCTGCAGCACATCCACGACGTCCGCTCTGACGAGGCGGTGATTCGGGAGCTCGAACGGATGGTCCCGGTCGTCGTCATCCGCGACTTCAACCTCGCCGACGCGCCGACCGCCCACGATCCCGCCAAGCTCGCCGGTGCCATCGAGGCGGTGAGCAGATGTCGTTCACGGCTCAGGTAAAAGACGAGCTCTCGCGCGTGGAGGCCAGCTCGCGCGAGGTCGAGCTCGCTGAGCTCTCCGCCCTCGTCAGAGTCTGCGGCACGCTGTCGTTCCACGGGTCCGGGCGCTACACCATTCGCGTGTCCACCGAGACGGGCGCCGTCGCTCGTACGGTCATCAAGTCGACGCACAAGCTCTTCGACCTCGAGACCTCGCTCACGGTGCGCCGCTCGGTCCTCCACAAGACTCGTAACTACCTCATCGAGATGCCCGAGCAAGACGGTCTCGCCGAGGACCTCATCGCACTCGGCATCCTCGTGCCCGGACGCGGTCTCGCCATGGGGGTGCCGACGGCGCTGCTCGGCTCCGACGAGGCGGTTGCCGCATTCGTGCGCGGTGCCTTCATGGCGGGAGGATTCGTCGCCAACCCCTATGGTGACTTCCACCTCGAGATCGCCGTGACAGGCGAGGATTTCGCCCAAGGGCTCATCTCGCTCATCGCGCGTCTCGGCGTGACGGCTCGTCTCAACCGAAGGCGCGGCTCGTACGCGATCTATCTCAAGAGCTTCGAGGACGTGACCGCGCTGCTCGAGGCCATGGGTGCCACGGACATGGCACGCGTCGTGGAGGTCGTGCGCACCAAGAAGTCGATCAAGAACGACGTCAACCGGCGCGTCAACGCCGAGATTGCCAACCAGGCACGGTCGACGAGCGCCGCCGCAGACCAGCTCGAGCTCATCGAGCGGGCGGAACGAGCCCTCGACGTCCACGCGCTACCGCCCGTCATCCGTACGTTTATGGAGGCGCGCAAGGCTAACCCCGAACTCAGCCTCACGGCCCTCGGGGAGGAGCTCGACCCCCCCGTGTCCAAGTCCGCGATGTACCACAGGCTGCTGCGGCTCCAGGAACTCGTGGAGGATGCCGAGCGCGAGGGGTAAGGGGGTACCGTTCACCTACCCCTGCGATGCCGTTCTTCGGTGTGTGAACGTTCTCATGCCCCCAGCGCGGGAAAATCTAACGCGCATGGATTGCGCCGCATAGAACTTGGACTCGTGCGGTAAGATATCCAAAGCAATGGTTCCCATTGTTGTCCGGCTGCCGGAGAGTGGCTTCGGTGGCCATCCGAGAGGAGAAAGCATGGCAGTAAAGGTTGCTATCAACGGCTTTGGTCGTATCGGCCGTCTGGCGTTCCGTCAGATGTTCGGTCACGAGGGCTCCGAGATTGTCGCCATCAACGACCTCACGTCCCCCGAGATGCTGGCCTACCTTCTGAAGTACGACTCCACGCAGGGCAACTACGCTCGCACGCACACCGTCGAGGCCGGCGAGGACAACATTGTGGTCGACGGCAAGAAGATCACGATCTACAAGGAGGCAGACGCCAACAATCTGCCCTGGGGCGAGCTCGGCGTTGACGTCGTCCTCGAGTGCACCGGCTTCTACACCTCCAAGGCCAAGGCCCAGGCTCACATCAACGCCGGCGCCAAGAAGGTCGTCATCTCCGCTCCTGCAGGCAAGGACCTCCCCACGATCGTCTTCAACGTCAACCATGAGACGCTGACCGCCGACGATAACATCATCTCCGCCGCCTCCTGCACCACGAACTGCCTCGCCCCGATGGCCAAGGGCCTCAACGACTACGCCCCCATCGTCTCAGGCATCATGACGACCATCCACGCCTTCACCGGCGACCAGATGATCCTCGACGGCCCGCAGCGCAAGGGTGACTTCCGTCGCTCTCGTGCCGGCTCCGAGAACATCGTCCCGAACTCCACCGGTGCCGCCAAGGCCATCGGCCTCGTTCTCCCCGAGCTCAACGGCAAGCTCATCGGTGCTGCTCAGCGCGTCCCGACGCCGACCGGCTCCATCACCAACCTGTACGCTGTCGTCGCCAAGACCGTTACCGTCGACGAGATCAACGCCGCGATGAAGGCCTATGCCGAGAGCATCCCCGACACCTTTGCCTACAACGAGGACATGATCGTCTCTCGCGACATCGTCGGCGAGACCCACGGCTCGATCTTCGACGCCACGCAGACCCTGGTCCAGGACCTCGGCAACGGCCAGAGCCTCGTTCAGGTCACCGCTTGGTACGACAACGAGAACTCCTACACCTCTCAGATGGTCCGCACCATCAAGTACTTCGAGAAGTTCGTTGCCTAGTCTCTGCTAGCCACCCGGCACCCAGGGGTGCGGTCGTTGGTCGCGAGGCCGCGACCGTGCCCCTTTTTCATGCAGATCCAACAAATCGAAGGAGTGGACATGGCCTTTACCAAGAAGACTGTTCGCGACATCGACGTCGACGGCAAGCGCATCATCGAGCGCGTCGACTTCAACGTCCCCCTGAAGGACGGCGTCGTCCAGGATGACACCCGCATCCGCCTCGCCCTCCCTACCATCAAGTACCTGCTCGAGCACAACTGCAAGCTCACCCTCATGAGCCACCTCGGCCGCCCGAAGGGAGATGGCCCCGAGCCGGTCTTCTCGCTTGAGCCCGTCGCCAAGAAGCTCGAGGAAGAGCTCGGCAAGCCCGTCAAGTTCGTCGCCGACACTTACGGCGCAGAGGCCAAGGCCGCGGTCGACGCCCTCCAGCCGGGCGAGGTCCTGCTTCTCGAGAACGTCCGCTTCGACAAGCGCGAGAAGAAGAACGACCCCGAGATCGCCAAGACACTCGCGTCCTACGGCGACATCTTCGTCCTCGACGCCTTCGGCACGGCTCACCGCGCCCAGGGCTCCGTCGTCGGCCCCGCCGCCTACATCCCGGCCGTCGCCGGCTTCCTTCTCGAGCAGGAGGTCGACACCCTCACGTCGATCTTCGCCGAGCCCAAGCGTCCGTTCGTCGCCATCGTCGGCGGCTCCAAGGTCTCCAGCAAGATCGGAGTCCTCGAGCACCTCATGGACTCCGCTGACACCATCATCATCGGCGGCGGCATGGCCTACACCTTCTTCCTGGCCCAGGGCATGACCGTCGGCACCTCGCTGCAGGAGCCCGACTTCGTCGAGAAGGCCGCCGAGATGCTCAAGGAGGCCAAGGCCAAGGGTTGCGAGATCATGCTTCCCGTCGACAACCGCGTCGCCGATCACTTCGGCGAGGATGCCGTTCCCGAGATCGTCGACTCCGACTCGATCCCCGCAGACCGCATGGGCATGGACATCGGCCCCAAGACCGAGCAGGCCTACATCGACTGCATCAAGAAGGCCAAGACCGTCTTCTGGAACGGCCCGATGGGCGTCTTCGAGATCGATCAGTTCGCACATGGCACGAAGGTCATCGCGGAGGCAATTGCCGACAACGCCGAGTGCACTTCCATCATCGGCGGCGGCGACTCCGTGTCCGCTATCAACAAGTTTGGCCTGGCCGACAAGATGAGCTGGATCTCCACGGGCGGCGGCGCCTCCATGGAGCTCGTCGAGGGCAAGGCTCTTCCGGGAGTGGAGGCTCTTCTCGATGCGTAACAGGATGATTGCCGGCAACTGGAAGATGAACAAGACCTATGCCGAGGGCGTCGAGCTCGCGCAGGGTCTCGCTGACGAGCTCAAGGACGGGACCGGCTCCGTCGACGTCGTCATCGCACCGCCCGCGGTTGATCTCAAGGGCGTCTCCGAGGTCATCGAGCAGACCTCTGCCCCGTTCGCGCTCTCCGCGCAGAACGTCTACTTCGAGGAGAAGGGCGCCTTCACCGGCGAGACCGCTCCCGACATGCTGACTGCGGTCGGCTGCACCTTCTGCATCATCGGCCACTCGGAGCGTCGCGGCTACTTCGGTGAGACCGACGAGGACGTCAACAAGAAGGCCAAGGCCCTCATGGCCCACGACATCGTGCCGATCTCCTGCTGCGGCGAGCCCCTCGAGATTCGCGAGGCTGGCACGCACGTCGAGTTCGTCGTGAACCAGATCAAGGCCGACACCAAGGGGCTCGAGATCTCCGATCCCTCCAAGTACGTGATCGCCTACGAGCCGATCTGGGCCATCGGAACCGGCAAGACCGCCACGGCCGATGACGCCGAGGAGGTCTGCGGCGCCATCCGCAAGACCCTCGTCGAGGTCTTTGGCGAGAAGACCGCCGACGGCATCCGCATCCTCTATGGTGGATCCGCCAAGCCCGATAACATCGCCGGCTTCCTCAACAAGGAGGACGTCGACGGCGCGCTCGTCGGCGGCGCCTCCCTCAAGGCTGACTCCTTCGCGGCCATGGTCAAGAGCGCGATGGCGTAGTCCGTCTCGACACTGACGTACAGGGGGGTCCGGGCTATGCTCGGACCCCCTTCTCTTCGCGGCGATGGTTGTCCTCAAAGCCGTCGAGAAGCTGTGGGGGAGGAAAGACAAGCCGTGCAGCGGATCTGTCGCTGTGGTAGCCTATTCTATCGGTCAACCATCGGCATCGTGCCGGTTACGAAGGAGATTGAACGTGGGCGTTCTCAACATCTTCCTGCTCGTCCTCATGTTTCTCTCGGGTGTGCTCACCGTGATTCTCGTGCTCATGCACTCTGGCAAGGGCACTGGCGTCTCCGACATGATTGCCGCCTCGATGTACAATGCCAACTCCGGCTCGGGTGTCTGGGAGAAGAACCTCGACCGTCTCACGGTCATCACCACCACGGTCTTCATGGCGAGCATCATCATCATGGCGCTCACCTTCCCTCTTGGCACGATCTAGTCCGAGCTTCATGGGGCACCGCACTCGGGGAGTGGACCTACGTCCGCTCCCCGATTTTTCTCCCCACTTTGACTAGAGAACCTGGAAAAGCAACCTGTCCCCTTTTCCAGGTACGCTTGCCAGCTGCAAACTGCCGACGAGCCGCAATTAACCGTTTCGTAACCGACCTTCCCCGCGCCGTTTTTGCCCCAAATGGTCATTTGGTATACAGTAGCGAGGTAGTTCTGTTAAGGGCAGGTCAAGGTTCGCCTGTCCCGGGGAAGGTCGGAGCGGGGGACAAATCGGTTGTCCCACTTCGAAGATTCAGGAGGAGGATCAATGTTCGATAAGTTTGGTGGTGTCACCCGTCGCAACTTCGTGAAGGGTGGCGTGGCGGCTGGCGCCCTCGCGGGCCTCGCGGCGTGCTCGAGCTCCAACGGGAGCAGCACCAGCACGACCGCTTCCAACAGCTCCAGCACCTACACGGGCGGCTCCGTCTCGTATTACATCAACGACCCCGTCGCCATCGACCCCTACAACTGCCAGGAGTCCGAGGGCACACAGGTCGTGAAGTGCCTCTTCGATCCTCTGACGAAGTATGACTGGGCGAACCAGGAGCTGCTCCCGGCTGCCGCCGAGTCCTGGGAGGCCAACGATGACGCCTCCGAGTTCACCTTCCATCTGGTCAAGGGTGCCAAGTTCCACAACGGCGATGCCGTCACCTCCGAGTGCTTCAAGCGTGGTTGGGAGCGCATGTGCGACTCGACCATGACGACCCCCTCTGAGGTCTCCTACCACCTCGATCCCGTCGTCGGTGCCAAGGACATGGTCGCCGGCAAGGCCACCGAGATCTCCGGCGTCACCTGCCCCGATGACAACACGCTCGTTGTCAAGCTGACCGCCCCCATGGCTGACTGGCCTATCGTCTGCTCGCACCAGGCCCTCGACCCCGTTCCGCAGGCCGCGCTCGACGACCCCGCGTCCTTCCTCACCGCCCCCATCGGCAACGGCCCCTTCAAGATGGACGGCGAGTGGGTCTCCGGCCAGTACATCAACGTCGTCAAGTTCGATGACTACTACGGCACCTCCGCCAACATCGATGCCGTGAACTTCTCCATCCAGAAGGACCCGGACACCGCGTTCCTGGAGTTCACCGCCGGCAACATCGACTTCACCTCCATCCCCTCCGGCCGTTTCGCTGAGGTCAAGCAGCAGTACGGCGAGTCCTCTGACGGCTACACCGTCACCAAGGGCGCGCAGGTCGTCGATGGCGCCGAGGCCTCCACGTACTATCTTGCCGTCAACTGCCAGGACGCGACGATGAGCAACATCAACGTCCGCCGTGCCATCTCGCTGGCCATCAACCGCCAGAACATCTGCGACACCCTCTTCGAGGGCGTCCGCAAGCCTGCCACCAACATCTTCCCGCCGATCATCGACGACGACTCGTCCAACGACTGGCAGGACTGCTACTACGACAAGGACGCCGCCCAGAAGCTCGTCGACGACAACAACCTTGCCGGCACCAAGATCACCCTCTCCTGCAACTCCGGCGGCGGTCACGAGGACATCATGGCCTGCATCCAGGGCGACCTTCAGGCCGTTGGCTTCGAGGTCGAGATTGAGGCTACCGAGTGGGCCGCCTACCTGCAGAAGCTCGGCGACGGCAGCTTCCAGATCGGTCGTCTCGGCTGGATCGCCGACTATCCGACCATGGACAACTTCCTCTACCCGAATTTCTTCTCCACGGCTGACAACAACTACTCCAAGTGGAACAGCCCTGACTTCGACGCGAAGGTTGAGGCGGCCCGCAAGATCGTCGACGACGACGAGCGTCGTGCGGCCTATCGTGAGGCCAACCAGATCGTCGGAGACGACATGCCGGTCATCCCCATCATGTGGTATGCGCACAACCACGTGGGCTCCGACAAGTTCAAGTCTGTCTACTACGACGCCGCCGGCATCGCGCACCTCGCCACCTGCCAGCTCAACACCAAGTAGGTCGATCTCATCCCGCTCGGCTGATTGACGGGGCATCGGAGCTACATCCGGTGCCCCGTTTTTAGTTATTATCGATTTGTTAATTTGCGCCTGAAACGCGGGTAACTCATACCCGTCTGGTGGTTGGTGTGCCGAGCCAACCGCTATACTCACTCATGTTGTGTAGCTGCCTGCCCACAACTCGTGCAGTTCGGCAGACCTAGGGAGTTTCGATGGGTAAATACATCCTCAAGCGAGTGCTCCAGTTCATCCCCGTGTTTCTGGGCGTGACCCTCATTCTCTTCCTCATGGAGAACGTGGTCCCCGGCGACCCGATCAAGCTGATTGCGGGTGAGAAGAAGCTTGATGCCGTCACCGAGCAGAACCTGCGCGTCTCGTTCCACCTCATTGAGACCGACTCGGATGGCAACGTCATCTACGATGCGAACGGCAACACCATCGAGACGCCGCTGTGGAAGCGCTACGTCCTCTACATCAACGGACTTCTCCACGGTGACCTCGGCGTCTCGTATCAGAAGGCCGGTCAGTCGGTGTCGAGCATCATCGCGGCCAAGTATCCCTACACGGTAAGGCTCGCCATCGTGGCCATTATCTTGGAGGCGGTGCTCGGCATAGGTGCGGGCATGATCTCAGCGATAAAACGCTATTCGTTCTGGGATATCCTCGTCACGTTGCTGTCGGCGCTGTTCGTCTCGATGCCCGCCTTCTGGTTGGGCATGCTCTTGCAGCTGTTCTTTGGCATCTTCCTCAAGAACGCCACGGGCGGAGCGTTCTACCTGCCTATCTCCGGCGTCGGCGGCCCCTATGCCGACTTCCCGAGCTGGGTCTACTACATCCTCCCGGCGTTCACGCTGGCCGCGATCTCGATGGCGTACACCGCACGCATCATGCGCTCCCAGCTCCTCGAGGTCCTCAACCAGGACTACATCCGCACCGCCAAGGCCAAGGGCCTCTCCAAGCGTGACGTCATCCGCAAGCACGCGCTCAAGAACGCCCTCATCCCTGTCGTCACCTACATCGGCATGGACTTCGGCGGCATGCTCGCCGGTGCCATCCTCACTGAGACGGTCTTCAACTGGCCGGGCATCGGATACGAGACGTATCGAGCCATCACCCAGCGAGACTGGCCCATCGTGCTCGGGTCCGTCACGGTCATCATCATCGTGGTCATGATCATCAACCTCGTAGTAGACGTGAGCTACGCCTTCCTTGATCCTCGCATCAGGTTCGGCGCGCCCAAGGACAAGAACTAGGAAGGGGGGAGAACCAATGGCTGAGAACAAGGGCACCGCTCGGAACGACGACTTCTCCAACGACAACCTCGGAGTCTTCTCCGAGAAGGCCGCGGCGGCAGCCGCCAACGCCCCCACGTCCTCGCGCACCCTCTGGGGAGACGCCTGGAAGAGGATCAAGAAGAACCGCCTGGCAATGATTGGTGCGATCTGGATCATCGTCATCGCCGTCATCGCCATCACCGCCGACCTCTGGGTGCCCCAGTGGCTTGGCAACCCCACGGACATCGACTCCACGACCATGGCGACGGAGTCGAGGCTCCCCCCGTCCGCTGAGCACCCCTTCGGTACCGACACCCTCGGTCGTGACGTACTCTGCCGCGTCATCTACGGCTCGCGCATTTCGCTCGCCGTCGGCCTTCTCGCCACCGCCATCTCGACCGTCATCGGACTCATCGCCGGCGCACTCGCCGCCTACTACGGTGGGTGGTGGGACACGATAATCATGCGACTCGCCGACGTCTTCCTGGCGTTCCCCTACACGCTGTTCGTGATCGTCATGCTCGCCGTCATCGGCTCGGGCATCCAGAACGTCTTCATCGCCATCGGCGTCCTCGGCTGGCCGTCCATCGCCCGAGTCTTCCGCTCGGCGATCCTCTCGGTCAAGGAGAACGACTACGTCGACGCCGCCCGCTCCATGGGTGCCTCCGACGCGCGCATCATCGTCCGCCACATCTTCCCCAACTCGGTGGCGTCCATCGTCGTCTACGCGACGATGAACATCGGCTCCGCGATCCTCACCGAGGCGGCGCTCTCGTACCTGGGCATGGGCGTCACCGCCCCCAACCCGTCATGGGGCCTCCTCATCCAGGATGGCCAGACCTACCTGGCAACCCAGCCGTGGCTCATGATTATGCCCGGCATTGCCATCCTCACCACGGTGCTCGCCTTCACCCTCCTCGGCGACGGCCTGCGCGATGCCCTCGACGTCAAGATGAAGGACGCATAGACCATGGCTAAGAAGATCAACAGAGTGCAGATGAACCTCAAGGAGCAGCCGGTTCCCGAGGGTTCCCACCTGCTTGAGGTCGACAACCTGCAGATGTACTTCCACACGCAGGATGGCGTGGTCAAGGCCGTCGACGGCGTGACGTACACGCTCGACCGCGGCGAGACGCTCGGCGTGGTCGGTGAGTCCGGCTCTGGCAAGTCTGTCACCGCCCTGACCATCATGGGCCTCATCGACATGCCCCCAGGACAGATCGAGGGCGGAGACGTCCGCTACCGCGGGCAGTCGCTGCTTGAGATGAGCGAGCTGCAGATGCAGGACATCCGCGGCAACGACATCGCCATGATCTTCCAGGACCCCATGACGTCGCTCAACCCCGTCTACACCATCGGTCGCCAGCTGGGAGAGGGGCTTCGCCTCCACCGCGGCTACACCAAGGAGCAGGCCACCGCACGCGCCATCGAGCTTCTCGACATGGTCGGCATCCCCAACCCCGAGGAGCGCGTCAAGGACTATCCGCACCAGTTCTCGGGCGGCATGCGCCAGCGCGTCATGATTGCCATGGCGCTCGCGTGCGATCCCGACATCCTCATCGCCGACGAGCCGACCACGGCCCTCGACGTGACCATCCAGGCCCAGATCATCGAGCTCATGATGAAGATGCAGGAGCAGAACGGCAACGCCATCGTCATGATCACGCACGACCTCGGCGTCGTCGCCGACATCGCCGACAAGATCATGGTCATGTACGCCGGTCGTCCCGTGGAGTTCGGCACCGCCGAGGAGATCTTCTACAACCCCATCCATCCCTACACCTGGGGCCTCGTCCGCTCGATTCCCGACCCGGTCATGACCGAGAAGCACCCGCTCACGCCCATCAACGGCAACCCGCCCTCGCTGGTCAACGTGCCTACCGGCTGCTCCTTCTCGCCGCGCTGCCCCTATGCTACCGAGAAGTGCCACACCGAGCGCCCGAAGAGGTACGTCACCGAGACCGGTCACTACTCCACCTGCCACTACAGCATGGAGGCCGACTTCGTCAAGGCCAATGCGCCTGCCACGAGCCGCACGCGCAAGGCCGCCCAGAAGTCCGCTGCCACCGACGTCGCCCCCGTCAAGGCCGACGTCGCCGAGAAGGGAGGCGAGGAGTAATGGCCGAACCCCTGCTTCACGTCGAGCATCTCACCAAGGAGTTTCCCGTCGACTCGAGCGTCTTCGGCGGCGAGAAGAAGAAGGTCAAGGCCGTCGAGGACGTGAGCTTTGACATCTATCCCGGCGAGACCCTCGGCCTCGTCGGCGAGTCCGGCTGCGGCAAGTCGACGACCGGCCGCTGCATCATGCGTCTCACGACCCCAACCTCGGGAACCGTCCTCTTCAGTGGTCACGACGTGGCCAAGATGAAGAAGAAGGAACTCAAGACGATGCGCCGCAACATGCAGTACATCTTCCAGGACCCGTACGCCTCGCTCAACCCGCGCATGACCATCGGCGAGATCGTCTCCGAACCGCTCGTCATCCACGGCCTCATGCCCGACAGGGAGGAGCGCATCCGCTACGTCGCGTCCCTTCTCGACATCGTGGGCCTCAACCCCGAGCACATCAACCGCTACCCGCACGAGTTCTCCGGCGGTCAGCGCCAGCGTGTCGGCATCGCTCGCGCCTTCGCCCTGCGCCCGGAGCTGATCATCTGCGACGAGCCCGTCTCCGCCCTCGATGTCTCGATTCAGGCACAGGTCCTCAACCTTCTCGCCGACCTTCAGCAGGAGTTCGGCACGGCGTACCTGTTCATCGCCCACGACCTCTCCGTCGTCCAGCACGTCTCCAACCGCATCGCCGTGATGTACCTCGGCCACCTCATGGAGGTCGCCGACTGGAAGGAGCTCTACGCGGAGCCCAACCACCCATACACGCAGTCGCTGCTTTCGGCCGTGCCGGTGCCTGACCCCGACATCCAGCATTCCCGCAAGCGCATCATCCTGAAGGGCGATCCCCCCTCGCCGATTGACCCGCCCTCGGGCTGCCCGTTCCATACCCGCTGCCCGATGGCGACCGAGCGCTGCGCGAAGGAGGTCCCGGAGCTCAAGCTGGTTGGTCCAGAGCACTACTGCGCCTGCCACTTCTCAGCTCCGAACCCGATCAAGGACACTTCCATCGAGCTGTAGGATCGTTGCGCGTGCTTTGACGTGTTCTCCGTAATTCGCGGCTACGTTGGATTTCTCGCTTGCATCGCAGGGAAGTGTGTTAGTATTTCCCTTGCCGAAAGGCGCTTGTCGGAGTGGCGGAATTGGCAGACGCGCTAGCTTGAGGTGCTAGTGACTGACTAAAAGGTCGTGCGGGTTCAAGTCCCGCCTCCGACACCATGAGGTGTCAGGACCCCCAGAAATGGGGGTCCTTTTTTGTGGCGAATGGCGGCAGCTTCGCCTCCGAGTCGCCTGGGTCTTTACCCACGATTCCGTCAGCAATCCCTTTCAGGCGAATCTTGTGCCGTTGCGTTCATTTCATGGTCTCGAACGGTGTCCGAAGTGAACGCAACGGCACAAGATTCGCCTGAAAGGGACCGAGGCGCCTTCACCCCCGAGGGTCTCAGTAGCGGCTGATCCCGCACTTCCTCTTGGTCGCCCGGATCTTGGGCGGCAGGTCCTCCTCGGGCATGTTTCGGGGCGTCTCGCAGGTACCCGATTCGGCAGCCAGATCGTAGAACCAGCATTTGTAGTCGATGAAGTCGCGCGCGAGCCTGAGCTCCGCGATTTCCTGGTCTATCAGGTCCCTGCGTTCGTGGACTATGCGCCGACGTTCCTCGATGGTCGAGTCCCCCTCCCGATAGAGGTCGATGAAGCGACGAATCTCGGCCAAAGGCATGCCCGACGCCTTGAGGCGCTCGATGAACCGCGCCCACTCGAGGTCGTCGTCCGTGAACATGCGGATGCCGCCCTGGCTGCGTGCCATGTTGGGGAAGAGGCCCCTCTTGTCGTAGTAGCGCAGCGTCGATGCGGGAATCCCGAGCTCAGCCGATGCGTCACCGATGGTATAGAGTCTGTCCATGAGAATTCCCTTCCGATCTCAACGAGGTTGAAGCATTTCAAGAAACATTATTGACTTAAACCTTAGTTTAAGTTCAAGAATATTGTTCATGGAACCACGGTCACATCTGGATCGTCTCGAACGAAGGGATACGTCATGAACAAGCATCTTCTCGGTACCACCGGCCTCGAGGTGTCGCCGGCGTTTCTCGGCTGCATGGGCTTCGGTGATTCGTCAACCGGCCAGCACGCCTGGACGCTCGGCTACGAGGACACGCGTGGTATCGTCGCGCACGCCCTTGCCCAGGGAGTCAACGCCTTCGATACGGCCATCGTCTACCAGAACGGCTCGAGCGAGCGCTACCTCGGACGCGCGCTCGCGGAGCTCGCCAGGCGTGACGAGGTGGTTGTGGCGACAAAGTTCCCCGTTCGCTCCGATGCCGAGCAGGCCGAGGGTGTCTCTGGGCAGGAGCACGTGCGTCACTGCCTGGACCAGAGCCTCGAGAACCTCGGCATGGACCACGTTGACCTCTATATCTGCCACATGTGGGACTACCACACGCCGATCGAGGAGACGCTCGAGGGCATGAACGAGGCGGTCGAGTCGGGCAAGGCGCGAGCGCTCGGCATCTCCAACTGCTTCGCCTGGCAGATCGCCAAGGCCAATGCCATCGCCGAGAAGAACGGCTGGCATCGGATCAAGACCATCCAGGGCCACTACAACCTCATCTTCCGCGAGGAGGAGCGTGAGATGGCTCCCTACTGCGCCGAGGAGGGCATTGCCATGACGCCCTACTCCTCTCTCGCGGGAGGTCGTTTGGCAAGGCGTCCTGGCGAGACGTCCAGGCGCCTCGAGCTCGACAGCTATGCTCACTCCAAGTACGACGCGATGGCCGACGCGGACGCGCCGATTATCGCTCGCGTGGCCGAGCTCGCCGGCCGCCACGAGTGCTCGATGACGGCCGTCTCGCTCGCGTGGCTCTTTGCCAAGGGATGCACTCCCGTCGTGGGGGCTACCAAGGAGCGCCATGTCGACGGCATCGTCGAGGCTGCCTCGCTGAGACTTCTGGCTGACGAGATCGCCTACCTCGAGGAACCCTACGTGCCGCACGCCCTCGTCGGCGTCATGGCGCAGAGCCGCGCCGGGGCGAAGACGTTCAACCCCGAGCATCCGCAGACCAACTCGTAGAGAGCCCTCATGGAAAGACATCCCTCGTATGAGAAATGACAGGCGAGAAAAGGCATGTGACAAACTCTGATATTTCCCGTTGACGATATTTTGGGAGGGGCCTCGGTCATGGTGCGTTAATCGCGTTACTGTGTGACGTATCGGCGGGATAAGCGTCGTGCATCTGACGTGGAACGAGGCAATCATGGACTATCTCGGCATCGACATCGGTGGAACGCAGACCAAGTGGGCTGTCATCGCACCAGACAACTCGGTCACGATGCGTGGTTCGGTCCCTACGGACTTCCGCACGACCGAGGACGAGATGGGCCGTCTCGATGGCATCGTGAGGCCTCTCGAGGGACGGATCGGCGGCATCGGGATCTCGGCTCCTGGCACCGTTCTCGGCTCGGTCGAGGACGGGGTCATCCGGGGAGGCGGGTACCTCACCTTCAATGATGGCTTCGCGCTCGGGAAGGCGCTTCGAGAGCGCTATCAGCTTCCGATTCTGGTCGAGAATGACGGAAAGGCCTGCGCGCTCGGAGAGTACGTTTCAGGTGCCCTCCGCGGCTGCGACCTCGGGGTCGTCGTCGTGATCGGAACCGGAATCGGGGGCGGGATCGTCGTCAATGGTGAGGTCCTGAGGGGCGCCCACGGTTCTGCCGGCGAGTTCAGCTACATCAACAGCGGGAGGGGTTCCGCGATTCAGTTCGGGGACTTCTTTGGCGCGCAAGGCAGCTGGCTCTCTCTGAAAAAGCTGGTCCTCGAGAGCATGGGCCTCATCGACGACAACGGCGCAGCTTTGGATAAGGCGCTCGACCTCGAGGCAGTCGACGGGAAGAGGGTCTTCGAGTGGATCAACGCGGGGGAGGAGGGGGCACTTGCCGGACTCGACCGCTACGCGTCCGCGCTGTGCCTTCGCATCTTCTCGCTTCAGGCCGTCCTCGACCCTGACGTCTTCGCCATCGGTGGCGGCATCTCTGCGCAGCCGGCGCTCATCTCCGCACTACAGAACAAGATGGCCCAGCTCGTGGATCAGATTCCGTTCATGCAGATTCAGGCGCCGAGGATCGTCCGCGCCGAGAATGGCAACGACTCCAACCTGCTTGGGGCGGTCTATGAGTGTCGTCGCTACGAAGTCGGGCGGTCGCAGGTAGACTGACATGCCTTCGGGACATCCCCTGGACATCAAGTCGGCCTTCAGTATTGTGGGCTGCGAATTCGGGCCCATGAGGGTTCCGCGTGTTTTCAGGTTTCCCAAGTATCCTTCTCTCCACGACACGGATAGACAGGGAAAGGGACCAGCCATGAACATGATGCATCGCCACGGAATTATCGCGGCCGTTGTGGCCGCATCTCTCGGAATGACCCTCGCGGCCTGCTCGACCTCGGGTGCGGGGACGCTCTCCTCCGAGGTGACGGGAGACGTGACGGTGAGTGACGCGTCCGCCACATCAACGACGTCCACCATCTCGGGTGACGGCGCCATCGACACGAGCGACCTCTTCACCGACCGTGACCTCGAACAGACGGCAGACCTCGAAGGTGCCACGTACTACACCGTCACGAGCGGTGAGGACATCCAGATAAGCGAGACGGGTGTCTACGTCATCAGCGGTACCGCCAGCGACGTGACCATCACCATCAACGCAGCTGACGACGCCAAGGTCCAGATTGTGCTCGACGGCGTCTCGATCACGAACGCAGACGCTCCCGCCATCTACGTCGTCTCCGCCGACAAGACCTTCGTGACCACGATGTCAGGAAGCACCAATACGCTCGAGGTCACCGGCACGTTCGCGGCAGTGGGGGACACCAACACCGACGCGGTCATCTTCTCCAAGGACGACCTGGTCCTGAACGGGGAGGGGACGTTGAGCATCACATCCACCGCCAACGGCGTTTCGTGCAAGGACGACCTCACCATCACCGGCGGGACCTACTCGGTCTCTTCGACGGAGGACGCCTTCGAGGCCAATGACTCCATCGCCATCGCTGGCGGGACCTTCTCCATCGACACGGACAAGGACGGCTTCCACTGCGAGAACGACGAGGACGACACCGTCGGGTTCGTCTACGTCTGTGGAGGGAGCTTCGACATCTCCGCGAGTGATGACGGCATCCAGGCCACGACGGTCGCCCAGATCGACGGCGGCAGCTTTGCCATCACGGCTTCCGAGGGCATCGAGGGCACGTTCGTGCAGATCAACGGCGGGACCATCGACATCAGCGCATCCGATGACGGCATCAACGCAGCGGCGAAGTCTGCCGCCCTCGACGTGGTCATCGAGTTCAATGGTGGCGACACGACCATCGTGATGGGAAGCGGCGACACCGATGCGGTCGATGCCAACGGCAGCATCTACGTCAACGACGGTACCATCAGCATCACCGGAAGCTCGGCATTTGACTATGACGTCACGGGCGAGCTCAACGGGGGTACGGTGACGGTCAACGGTTCCCAGATCACCGAGATGACGACTCAGATGATGGGCAGGGGAGCGGTTGGGGCGATGACTCGCGGGTAGCTGCTCAGACATACGGGAAGAATCTCTTGCGCCGTCGTCCATGACAGGATGACGGCGCATTCCCTTCGCAGATGCCGCTCGCAAGTCTGGAAGGGAAATCCTGTCCCTTCCTTCGTGCTGAACTATCATGAATAGCTGCTGTGCGGAAGGAGAGACACATGTCGATAACTGATGTAGACGGGACCGTCAAGGAGGCGCTTGACGTCCATCGCCGTGTTGGTGAGCGAGCGGTGGTCTTCTTTGACGCGGTCATGGCAATCGCAATCACGCTGCTGGTCCTTGAGATAGACATCCCGAACGAAGGACACTTCCGTCTCGCCCAGCTCCAGGAGATGTACATCCCCTTCACTGCCCTGTTCGTCAGCTTCGTCGCGCTGGGACAGGTGTGGTACCTCCACACGAAGATCTTCTCGGTTCCGGGGATGATGAGAGAGGTGTCTGCGCCCGCCCATCTGGTGCTCATGTTCCTGATCGTCCTGTTCCCGAAGACGACGGAGATCATCTCGGAATATCCGAAGAGCCTCTTTGCGGCCGCAATCTACCTCACGTGCTACACCGCCCTCGTCGTGGTGGCATTCTTCACCGTCAGGGGCTCATACAAGAGAGCGTCCAAGCGCCTTGGAGACTGGGTGGAGCGACAGTTCGGCCACAGACCGGACAAGGAGTCCCTGCAACGGCTCCGCGAGGCGGACGAATGGTATGACAAGATTCTCTCGTCCATGCGCGACGTCACCCATATGTTTATCCTCGATGTCGTGCTCGCCGTCGTTACGACATTCGGCATGGTGCTCGCTCTGCTCTTCTCTCCCGTCGCCTGCTATGTGTGCTTCGTCATCGAGATGGTGGGCTCGAAGGTTCTCGACCGTCGTGCGGCAGAGCCCTGGGAGACGGTCCGCGAGGCATGGTCATATCTGGACGAGATCAGCGGCGGAGCCGTAATCATGTCGACTGGCGCGGGCGACAAGGATGCTGCCGCGATCGCGCACGACAGCCAGGCGTAGACCCCCGTCGCCGCCAAGATCACTGAGTTTCACAATGAGATTCCTCGTGACCCCGTTCCGGTCGAACGGGGTCACAGTATCGTTTGTGTCCGATTCGGGAGAGATGCCAGTTGACATTCCGTGTACTGCGAGTAACATAGACGTCTATAAATAGATAAGTGTCTATATGAGAAAGACGCCGCATGGAATCGATCGGCTCGTTCCTCCTCGATCAGGTGCTCAAGATGAACTGGCTCTCCGACCTCCTCTGGGAACCGGTCGTCGCGCTTGGTCTCGATCCTTCTTCCGCCTGGGGCGGCAGCGTCCACTTCTTCCTGTACGACACGATCAAGATCACCACCCTGCTCTGCGTCATGATTTACCTCATCAGCTACGTGCAGAGCCACTTTCCGCCCGAGCGCAGCCGAAAGATCATGGGCCGCTTCGACGGAATCGGCGGCAACATCATGGGAGCGCTTCTCGGCACGGTGACGCCTTTCTGCAGTTGCTCGTCCATTCCCATCTTCATCGGGTTCACGCGCGCCGGGCTTCCCCTGGGCGTGACCTTCAGCTTCCTCATCTCGTCTCCCATGGTCGACCTGGGCTCTCTCGTCCTCATCATGTCGATCTTCGGCCCGGAAGTCGCCGTCGCCTACACGCTCGTCGGCCTCGTCATCGCCGTCGTCGGCGGCAGCATCATCGAGCGGCTCCACATGGACGACCAGGTCGAGGCCTTCGTGCGTGGCGATGCACCGACCGACGCCGAGCTCGTCTCCATGACGCGCACCCAGCGTCTGGCCTATGCGCGCGATGAGACGGCCTCAACGTTCAAGAAGGTCTTCCCCTACATCCTCGTGGGCGTCGGGATTGGCGCACTCATCCACAACTGGATTCCGCAGGAGGTCATCGAGCCCATCCTGGGCAGCTCGAACCCCCTCTCTCCCGTCCTCGCCACGCTCGCCGGCGCGCCCATCTACGCCGACACCTTTGGTGCCATCCCCATCGCCGAGGCGCTCTTTGCCAAGGGCGTCGGTCTCGGCACGATCCTCGCGTTCATGATGAGCGTCACCACGATCTCGATTCCGTCCATCACGATGCTCTCTCGGGCGGTCAAGCCTCGTCTCATGGTCGTCTTCATCGGCATCTGCCTCGTGGGCATGACCATCAGCGGATATGTGTTCAACGCGCTGCAACCGCTCTTCTCATGAGCGGGGGGCGTAGGATAGTATTCAGACGAAAGGGGTCATCATGGCAGAGAAGGTCGTCGTTTATGGTTCCGGATGCAAGAGGTGCCAGCAGCTCAAGGCCAACGCCGAGAAGGCCGTGGCCGAGAAGGGCCTGGGCGTGAAGGTCGACTACGTCACCGACATGGGCGAGATTGCGACGAAGGGCTTCATGTCGATGCCCGTGCTCGAGATTGATGGCAAGGCGGTCGTCTCTGGTCGTGTGCCTGATGCTGCCGAGATCTCCATGCTGCTCTAGGATCACGGGGAGGGATTTGAATGCCGCTTGACCGTGCGCTGGTCTTCAAGGCACTTGCTGACGAGAACCGACTGCGCGTCGTGGAGACCCTTGCGGGGAGGGGAGAGACCTGCGCCTGCGAGCTGCTCGACGAGCTCGATGTGACGCAGCCGACGCTCTCCCACCACATGAAGGTGCTCTGCGACTGCGGTCTGGTGACCTGCCGCAAGGAGGGACGCTGGTGCCACTACACCGTCGTTCCCGAGGCTGCGCGCGAGCTTGCGTCGTTCTTCTCGGCGATGGTCGAGGGGGATGGGACTAGTACGCTGGGGTCTGCGGATGCCACTTGTGCCTGTGGCGACAAGCGTTGTTGATGCCATCGGGTCGGCACGGTGGAGGCGCCTCTCCGGCTACTCCTCGTGCCTGCGTCCGTCCCCCTCTCTGTCTCGTCCTGACTCTATCGAGGCCCGTTTCGAGGGGTGTTGCTGATTCACGAGCCAGTTGTCAAAGTCTCGCCTGGCAGAGCCTGTGGGTTGACTATCCTTGTTCTGACATGCAGTCACGAAGTCAGGAGCGGCGAGAATGACAGTTGCCAAGGCGAAGGACACGAGCGGGGCACACGCGAGCGTCGGCGAGAAGACCCAAGCGTCAGGGTGGATCGATCACCTCTTCACCGGCATTCCGATGACGTGGCCGCGGGTGGTGACCTTCGCCGTGGTGGCAGGTGTGGTCACGGCGGCTCTCAACCTCATTCCTGCGCTCGCGGACACTTCTGCCACGGACATCGCCGTCTCCTACGAGTGGTGGCTGCTCTTCGGTGTCATCATCGCCACCAACTGCGAGAAGCCGACTGAAGCCGCGCTCAAGGCGTTCGTCTTCTTCCTGGTGAGCCAGCCCCTCGTCTATCTCGTCGAGATGCCGTTCCTCGGCGCGAGCGTGTGGGGGTATTACCGGTACTGGTTCTTCGCGACCATCGCCTGCCTGCCAGCGGGTGCTCTTGCGAACACGGTGAAGCGCCATGGCGTGCCCGGCACGATCGCCCTCGTCCTCGCCGTCTTCATGCTGGCGTCGTTGGTCGGGTTCTACGGCATGAAGGTCTCCTACCAGTTTCCGCGGCACCTCGTCACGCTGGTCTTCTCGGTCGCGCTGATCGTCGTGCTCGTGGCGGAGTTCAGTCCTGCGGGGAAGGCGCGCGTGGTGATGGGCGTGGTCTCCGCCATCCTGGTCGTGGCATCGGTCGCGTATCAAATCTGGGGGATCGCCCCCTCGTCCACCTCCGCCATCCTGCCCGAGGGCGAGTGGACGGCGACCCTCGACGGGCCCGGCAGCGTCGAGGTGGACGGCGACGAGCTGGTCTATTCCTCGTCACAGCTGGAATCGGGCACCGTCACCTGCACCGACGCCAACGGTACGACCATCGTCTTCGACGTGGGCATGAACGGCGACCGAATCCCCTATGCCAACCAGCGGGAGTAGCTGCGCTGGGTATAACAGAAGCATGCAGGTGGGCCTCTTCCTGTGGGGAGGGACCCATGCCTGGCGTCACCACGTCGTGTGAATCTGGGGGACACGCATGATCAACTGGGGCATTCTCGGCGCAGGTCGCATCGCCCACCGCTTTGCGACAAGCCTCTCGCATGAGGGACGCAGCGCCCTTGTCGCCATCAGCTGTCGCTCGGGGGAGAAGGCCGCCGCCTTCGCGTCCGAGTTCGGGGTCGCGTCCGACCACGCCTTTTGGGATGCCGACGGCGAGGGCGGCGCTCACGAGGCCCTGCTCGAGGACGCGTCCGTCGATGCCGTCTACGTTGCCCTTCCTCATGGCCTGCACGCCGAGTGGGTCGAACGTGCCCTGCTGGCCGGCAAGGCCGTCCTCTGCGAGAAGCCCCTCGCCCTCGATGAGGACGAGGCCAGACGTCTTGCGGCCATCTCTCGGCGCGAGGGCGTTCTTCTCATGGAGGGCATGAAGACGCGCTTCACGCCCGTCTACCGCCAGGTCCGCGAGCTGGTCCTCGCGGGCGGGCTCGGTGAGGTCGAACGCGTCGAGGCAACGCTCTGCAACGACATGCTCGCGCAGTTCGAGGCGGGAATGACCTACATCAGCCATCCGGGGGAGGGCGGCGTCCTGCTCGACTGTGGTACGTACTGCGCCTCCTGGCTCGACGACTTCGCGCCGGGGGAGTGCTCGTTGGTGAGCGCGTCGGGCGTTCTGCGCGACGGCATCGACCTCTATGCGAATGCCGAACTTGCCATGGGCGAGAAGAGCGCGCGCCTGGAATGCGCGTTCGACCGCAAGAAGCCGCGCACCGCCACCATCGTGGGCTCTCGCGGGCGCATGGTGGTGGACGAGCTGCATCGTCCGCAGCATGCCACGGTCTACCTGGCAGGAGCTACCCCTCGCGAAATCAATGCCCCCTACGAGGTCGATGACTTCTATGGGGAGATTCGTCATTTCGTCGACCTGGTCGAGGGTGGACGGACGGAGAGCGACGTCATGCCGCTCTCGTCGTCGATTCGAGACGCGGCCATTCTCGACCTCGTGCGCACGGGAATCCAACGTGAGGTCGGGCGGGGAGCGGGATCGGCGGGTGTCTCGCCAACCGACGGCGGGCCGGTGAGCTCATGACGGGGGACCTGACGGGATTCGCTGCCGTCTTTCCCCTGTGGGATCGGCTCTCCGACGCAGATCGCGACACCCTCTCCCGCGTCGTGACGCGTCTCGAGGTGTCCGCGGGCACGGTGCTCCACAACGGGTCGGCGGACTGCGTCGGTCTGTTCGTCGTCGAGTCGGGGCAGCTCAGAGCCTTCATCAGAAGCGAGGAGGGCAAGGAGGTCACCACGTGGCGTCTCCTGGAGGGAGACGTGTGCCTCCTCTCCGCCTCGTGCATGCTCCACGACATTCAATTTGACATCACCGTGGAAGCCGAGCACGACTCGGCGCTCTGGGTGATTCCCACCTCGGACTATCGCTCCCTCATGGACTCGTCGACTGCGGTCGCCAACTACACGAGCCAGCTCATGGCATCGCGGCTCACCGACGCGATGTGGCTGATCGAGCAGGTGATGTGGAAGGGGTTCGACGTCCGGCTCGCGAGCTTCCTCGTCGAGGAGGCGTCGCTCGAGGGGACTACGACCCTCTCCATCACGCACGAGCGCATCGCCGCCCATATGGGCTCGGCTCGCGAGGTGGTGACGAGGATGCTTCGCTACTTCCAGGACGAAGGCCTGGTCGAGCTTTCGCGCGGACACGTGCGTCTCGCCGACCCAGTCAGGCTCCGAGTGCTTGCATCCCGCTAATCGGTCGGGTGTGGTGTTGCTGACCTCGAAGCGACCTCTACTCGGACAGGCTCTTGCAAAGGGCAAGGAAGGCAAGACGCAGGAGTAGAGATCGTTGAGCTCGGGGATGCGGTATGCGTCCCGAGCACTGATGTCTCTCGTCCTTTGCGGCTGCATGATACGGGGCGCACGTCGCTTGCTGCCGCGACGTGCGCCCCGGTGTTTTCAAGCCCTCGCCTCTCGCTAGCGGAGAAGGTCGAGGACCTTGTCCTTCGGACGTGCGCCCGAGGATTGACTTACGATCTTGCCGTCCCTCATGACCACGAGGGTGGGGATGCCCATGACGTTGAACTTCCTCGCGAGTTCGGGCTGCTCATCGACGTTGACCTTGCCGACCTTGTAGTCCGCGCGCTCGTCAGCGACCTTGTCGATGGTGGGGGACATCATGCGGCAGGGGATGCACCAGCCAGCCCAGAAGTCCAGCAGCACGGGCTTCTCGCTCCTCATGACCTCGGTGTCGAAGTTGTCCTTGGTGATCGTGATGGTTGCCATCTCGGCTCCTCTCGTCGTGTGCTTTCGAGAGGGAGCTTACAGGAGACCGTCGAGTCGTTCCGTGACTAGGTCACGAAGTGGGTGAGATGGGCAGTGCCTGGGATCCCGTCCAGCAGTCGGGTGTCTTCGTCTCGGCATCCTGGCTGCTAGATGCACTCCACATGCAGCGCTTTGAGCGCCTTCTTCGTCGCAGGGGAGGGACTGTCGGTGATGACGGCTCCGAAGTCGGAAAGCCGGGCGTAGCAGTAGTTGCCACCCGCCTTGAACTTGTGGGTGTCGACGACGAGGTAGCGCTCCCGAGCCCGCCTGATGACGCAGCTCTTGACGAGACCGTCGTCGACGTCGAACGTGGTGACGTCCCCCGAGTCGAGGTCGACGCCGACCGCCCCGAAGAAGGCCCGGTCAAAGCGGAGCTGCTCGAGCATCGAGACTGTCAGCGCGCCGGTGTAGCCGTTCGTCTCGAGGTTGACGTATCCGCCCGTGCAGATGACGGTCAGTGCCGGGTTGGTGGCGAGCTCCTGGAGGACGTCGACCATGTTGGAGATGACGATGCACCTCTTCTGGCCCTTGGCGAGAAGACCGGCGAGAAGGACGTTGGTGGTCGAGATGTCGAGAAAGACCGTCTCGCCCTCCTTGATCTGCTCGAAGGCCTTCTGAGCGATGGAGGCCTTCTCGGCCGTGTTGACGCCCATTCTCTTGTAGACGCTCCGCTCGGGCGAGGTGGAGATGCTGATGGCTCCCCCGTACACCCGCTCGATTGTCCCCTGACCATCGAGCTGCTTGAGATCCTTTCGAATGCAGTCCTCGGTCACGTCGAAGCGCTCCGCGAGCTCGGCCACCGAAGCGCGCCCGCGCTCCTGGACGTACTCGACGATCTGGTCATGGCGTTCCTTATGAAACATATGCCGCCTCCACGACAGAAATCCTCTCTAGAAACGATACAACAAGCTCATACCGAACAACTCAATAAAAAACAAGAAGAAGTGCTTGTAAGTCAATACTATACGATATAGAATCGAACACGAGAAGTCGCCTTCCACACTTCGGGCTGGAATCGGCGCAGGATTCGGGGGAGGATCGCATGGCAGAAGGGGCTGGCGTCAAGATGGGCGAGTCGACGGTGGTCACCCAGCTTCGCTGGGGGGTTCTCGGCTGCGGCGTCATCGCGAACCAGATGGCCTCGGCGCTCGCCGAGGATGGCAGGACGCTCGCGGGCGTCGCCAACAGGTCCCATGACAAGGCCGTCGCCTTCGCGGCGCGGTACGGGATCCCCAAGGTCTACGACGAGATCGACGACCTGTTCGCCGACCCCGATATCGACGCCGTCTACATCACCACGCCCCACAACACCCACATCACCTATCTGCGTCGTGCGCTGGCCGCCGGCAAGCACGTCATGTGCGAGAAGTCCATCACGCTGAACTCGGCGGAGCTCGAAGAGGCAAAGGAGCTCGCCGCCGAGCACCACGTCGTGCTCATGGACGCGTGCACGATCCTCCACATGCCTCTCTACAAGGAGCTCGTGAGCCGCGCGGTGCGGGGGGACTTCGGTCGCGTCAACCTCATCCAGGAGAACTTCGGCAGCTACAAGGCCTATGACATGAGCAACAGGTTCTTCAACCCGAAACTCGCCGGCGGGGCCATGCTCGACATCGGCATCTACTCGATCTCGCTCGCGCGACTCTTCCTGACAAGCCAGCCCGGCGAGGTCGTCTCGCTCGAGAACCCCGCGCCCACCGGTGTGGACGAGTCGAGCGGCATCGTCATGCGCAACGCCGAGGGTCAGCTCGTGGTCCTCTCGCTCTCCCTTCACTCCAAGCAGCCCAAGCGGGCGGTCATCTCGTGCGACAAGGCCTTCATCGAAATCATGGAGTATCCGCGTGCCGACCGCGCGACCATCGTGTGGACCGAGACGGGTGAGCGCGAGGAGATCCACGCCGGCGAGACCGACCGCGCCCTCAACTACGTCCTCGCCGACCTCGAGGAGGCGGTCGCGGGGAAGCCGCAGCAGGTCGACAACCTCGCCGTCTCAACCGACGTCATGTCCCTCATGACGCTCCTCCGCTCCGACTGGGGCGTCGTCTATCCCGAGGAGGCATAGGCGCCATGCTCACCCCGCGAACCCAGGCGATTAGGGACTCCCTCTTCGTGCGTCCGCGCCAGATCGACCTCGAGCGCGCCCTCCTCTACACCGAGAGCTGGTGGGGGACGGAGGGGTTGCCCGTCGTCGTGCGCCGTGCCCATGCGCTCCGACACGTCCTCGAGAACCACCGGATCGTGATTGACGACCACGACCTTCTCGTCGGCAACCGTACGCGGACGCCACGTGCGGGGGTCCTCTCGCCGGAAATGTCGCCCTATTGGATTCTCGACGAGCTCGACCTCTTTCCCACGCGTCCGCAGGACACCTTCGAGATGAGCGAGTCCGACAAACACACCTTCCGCGACGGGCTGTATCCCTACTGGGCGGGCCGCTCGCTCAACGACTGGTACCGCGCGCACCTCCCCAAGGGGGCTGCCGAGGCGCAGAAGACTCGCATCTTCTCCATTGCCCAGACCGACAAGGGCCAGGGACATATCATCGCCGACCTGCCATCCATTCTCACGCGCGGTCTGGGCGACATTGCCGCCGAGACGCGCCGTCGGGCCGCCGAACATCCCGAGAACGACTTCTACCAGGCTGCCGTCATCTGCGTCGAGGCGACCATCGCCTACGTGCGCCGATATGAGGGCGAGTGCCGCCGGCTCGCGACGTCCGTGTCGCCCGCGCGCTCGGTCGAGCTTCTCGCCATGGCCGACGTACTCGCGCACGTCGCTACCGAGTCCGCCAGCGACCTCCGCGACGCGCTGCAGCTCGTCTGGCTCGTCGAGGTGGCGCTCGAGCATGAGTCGAATGCGAGCTCCATCTCGCTCGGTCGCATGGACCAGTACCTTTGGCCCTACTACCAGGCCAGCATTGCCGAAGGTGTGGACGCCTCCGCCATCCGCGAGCTTCTCCAGTGCTTCTACCTCAAGACGAACACGATCGTCTTCGTGCGCTCGACCGAGAGCGCCAAGTCGTTCGCTGGCTTCCCCTCCGGCTTCAACCTCGTGGTCGGTGGCGTCGATGACGAGGGGAACGACGCCTCCAACGAGCTCTCCCGTCTCCTGCTTGACGTTCAGAAGGACACGCGCCTGCCGCAGCCCAACCTGTCGCTGCGCGTGTTCTCGGGTACGCCTGACGACCTCTATCATGAGGCGGGCGAGGTGATTCGTCTGGGTGACGGCGTGCCGCAGGTGTTCAACGACGAGGTCAACGTGCCCGCGTTCGTGAACCGTGGGGTGAGTCTGGCCGACGCCCGGGACTATGCCGTCGTCGGCTGCGTCGAGCTCTCCATCCCCGGGCGCATGTATGGCCTCCACGACATCTCGATGTTCAACATGGTTCGCTGCCTCGAAATCGCGATGCACGAACGCCCCCATGGCTACGAGAGCTTCGAGGAGCTCGAGCGAGCGGTCGAGAAGACCGTCGACGAGTACGTCGGCCTCATGGCCGAGGGTTGCAACGTCTGCGACGAGGCCCACCGCGAGACGAGCCCCACGCCGCTGCTCTCCGCTCTCGTGGCGGACTCCCTGGAGAAGGGTGCCGACATCACCGCAGGTGGTGCTCGCTACAACCCCTCGGGCGTCCAGGGCGTGGGCACGGCCAACCTCGCCGACTCCCTCTGCGTCATCAGACAGGTCGTCTTCGAGGAGAAGTCGCTCTCCTGGGAGGACCTCCTCGCCATGCTCGACCGTGACTGGTCGGGTGAGGGGGACGAGGTGTGGCGTCAGCGCTTCGTGAACCGCTACCCCAAGTACGGTAACGACGTCGACGAGGTCGACATGATCGGACGGAGGTTCCTCGAGCACTACGGAGAGGTCGTCGCGACCTACGAGAACCCCCGCGGCGGTCGCTTCCAGCCGGGAAGCTATACCGTTTCCGCTCACATTCCGCTCGGCGAGGCGTGCGGGGCGACGCCTGACGGTAGACGCGCGCACGAGCAGCTCGCCGACGGCGGCCTCTCGCCCATGGTCGGGCGAGACAAGCATGGTCCCACCGCGAGCCTCAGGAGCGTCTCCAAGCTCGACAACGTCCTCGACTCCAACGGCAGCCTCCTCAACGTGAAGTTCACGCCTTCGACGCTCGCCGGGGACGCCGGACTCGCGAAGCTCTCCGCCTACCTCAGGGCCTTCTCGCGCCTCGGCATTCAGCACGTGCAGTTCAACGTCGTGGACCGCTCGACGCTCCTCGACGCCCAGGCTCACCCCGAGAACCACAAGGACCTCGTCGTGCGCGTCGCGGGCTACTCGGCGATGTTCGTCGAGCTCTCGAAGCCGGTCCAGGACGACATCATCAACAGGACCGAACATGTGCTCTGAGACGGGCTCCGCGACGACGGCGATCGTCACCAACGTGCAGCGCTACTCGCTCCACGACGGGGGCGGCATCCGCACGGTCGCCTTCCTCAAGGGCTGTCCTTTCCACTGCCCGTGGTGCTGCAACCCGGAGAACCTCTCGTTCGAGCCGCAGGTCTCGATGAACGAGAGGCTGTGCATCCACTGCTCGCCGCGGCCGGGGGGACGGCTGTGCGAGCGGCGACCGGAGGAGTGCCCCACCGAGGCGAAGACGGTCCTCGGGCGCGAGCGCACCGTGGACGACCTTCTCGCCGAGGCGGTTCGCGACCGGGTGTTCTTCGAGGAGAGCGGCGGGGGAATCACGCTCTCGGGCGGCGAGGCGCTGGCGCGCGAGGCGTTCGCGACGGAGTTCCTCTCGCGGTGCAAGGCGGCTGGCGTCCAGACCGCCCTCGAGACCACCCTCGCGGTGCCGCTTCGAGACGCCCCGGCGCTCGCCGCCGCCACCGACGTCTTTCTCGTCGACTTCAAGATCGCCGACCGGGAGCGGAGCATCGCGGTGACCGGCATCGACCCGGACGTTCGCGACGAGAACCTGAAGGAGATCCTCGCGCTCGGGGCGAGGGTCGTCGGGCGCATGCCGATCATCCCCGGCTACACCGACAGCAGGGAGAACGTTGCGGGCAACGTCGCCAGGCTCGTCGAGCTTGGCATCCGCCGCGCCGACGTGCTTCCCTTCCATCAGCTCGGCGAGGCGAAGTACGATGCCATCGGCAGGGACTACGCCCTCCGCGGCCTGCACCAACTCACCGCCGACGACGTGTCCGGAGTGGTCGAAATCCTAGAGAGGGGAGGCATCACCATCATCGTGTCCGGCGAGTAACCAGTTAGTACCCATCCGGCTCAGTAACTGCCGCAAGCTCCCTTCCGCCGGAAGGGGCTGCGGGGCGCGGGGAGACATCCCGCCGCGCGCAGTTTCGAGCGAAGCGAGATTGTTTGAGCACGGCGGGATGTCTCCCCGCGCCCCACAAGACGAGACCGACCGACAGAAGGGACCCACCATGGAACTCATCCTCGACACCGCAGACGCAAGGCAGGTCAGCGAGCTCTCCGACATGCTCACGATCACCGGCGTGAC
>RCMY010000057.1_pt1 | contig 96364 bp, 98 predicted proteins | sample 2041341 | NCBI WGS metagenome assembly RCMY01 (sample SAMN09708234, study PRJNA481090) | Marine sediment metagenome, whole genome shotgun sequencing project. | reverse complement strand
CAACGCTGGGAGCCAAAATCGGAAGTTGTTGGCGATTATGGCTCCTGCAGGTAGAGGCGTTGCTGAAAGGAGCCAAACTCGACACGAGCTGGGCGCGGCGCGGATTATCGCACATTTTGCCTGGCGCCAGCGACAAAAGCCCAGTTGGCGCGTCTACTCTGGGGCAAAATGTGCGTTATCAAAAGTGAACCTTCGGTCTGGCCACGCCCCGTGACCTCGTGGGGATTTTGGCTCATGGTTCACGGTCTTATCGACAACGCTGGGAGCCAAAATCGGAAGTTGTTGGCGATTATGGCTCCTGCAGGTAGAGGCGTTGCTGAAAGGAGCCAAACTCGACACGAGCCAAAATCGGCAGCTCCTGGCGAGAATGGCTCCCGCGCCAGCACGCCGCCAGCACCCCGCGCCTGCCCCGTCCTGGCTTCCAGTTCGTTACGGGATGCGGTCGTCTCGATAACGACGCATATACTTTATCGAACACCTTCAGCGAGAGGAGCCTCCAGCGCCATGAAGATTGCGTTCTCAACCATCGCGTGCCCAGACTACGACTGGACCGACATCTACCCCATGGCCGCCGACCTCGGCTTCGACGGCATCGAAATCCGCGGGCTCGGCCAGGCATTCCAGGCCCCCTATGCACGGTCCTTCTCGCCAGCTCAGCGGGCCAGGACCAAGGCCACGCTCGACCGCCTCGGCCTCGAGATCCCCTGCTTCTCGAGCGGCTGCGAGCTCTACAAGAAGGACGACCGCGAGGCTAACGTCGCCGAGGTCACGCGCTACATCGACCTCGCGCACGACATGGGCACCCCGTACGTGCGCATCTTCGCCGTCGGCAAGCCATCGCCCGCCGCCGTGGTCGATGACGACTACATCGTCGACCTCTGCCGCGAGCTCGGTGCCGTCGCTGCCGAGAAGAACGTGACGCTGCTGCTCGAGACCGCGGCAGACTACGCCGACACGGCCCGCCTGCGTCGCGTTCTCGACGCCATCGCCAGCCCCAACGTCGCCGCGCTCTGGGACCTGCACCACCCCTACCGCTACTTCGGCGAGTCCGGCGAGACCACCGTCGCCAACCTCGGCAGCTACATCCGCTACTGCCACGTGAAGGACTCCGTCATCGAGGACGGCCACATTCGCTACCGCCTCATGGGCGAGGGCGACATGCCCCTCGCGGACATGTTCGACGCGCTCGATGAGGTCGGCTTCGACGGTTACATGACGCTCGAGTGGGTGCGCGCGTGGGCCAAGGACGTGGCCGTCGAGCGGCCGGGCATCGTGTTCCCGCAGTACAAGCACTACATGGACAGCTACCTCGCGCAGGTGGCCTCGTCGGAACGGCTCCAGACGTCCCTGCGCGGTGAGGGCAAGTACGTCTGGCCCAAGGAGCACCTCATCGACCTCACCTTCCCGCAGGTGCTCGACCGCATCTGCAAGGAGTTCCCCGACCAGTACGCGTTCCGCTACACGGAGTGCGACTACACGCGCACCTATCCCGAGTTCAGGGACGACGTCAACCGCTGCGCCCGCGCCCTCATCGCCATGGGCGTCAGGCCCGGTGACCACGTGGCCATCTGGGCCACGAACGTGCCGCAGTGGTACCTCACGTTCTGGGCGACCGTCAAGATCGGCGCCGTCCTCGTGACCGTCAACACCGGCTACAAGATTCACGAGGTCGAGTACCTGCTGCGCCAGTCCGACACGCACACGCTCGTCATGATCGACGAGTACAAGGGCACGAGCTACACCGCGATCATCGACGAGCTGTGCCCCGAGCTCGCGACGTCCGCGGCGGGCGAGCTCGCGAGCAAGCGCCTGCCCGTGCTCAAGAACGTCGTCACCATCGACGGGCCCCATCCCGGCTGCTACTCCTGGGAGGAGGCGCTCTCCAAGGCCGACGAGGTCAACCAGGCCGAGGTCGACGCCCGCAGCCGCGCAATCAAGCCCGATGACGTCTGCAACATGCAGTACACCTCCGGCACCACGGGATTCCCCAAGGGCGTCATGCTCACGCACCGAAACGTCGTCAACAACGGCAAGGCCATCGGCGACTGCATGGACCTCTCCACCGAGGACCGCATGATGATCCAGGTGCCGATGTTCCACTGCTTCGGCATGGTGCTCGCCATGACCGCGTCCGTGACGCACGGCGTCACCATGTCGCCCATCCCGGCCTTCTCGCCGCGCAAGGGCCTCGCTTGCATCAACAAGGAGAAGATCACCTGCTTCCACGGCGTGCCGACCATGTTCATCGCCATGATGAACGTTGACGAGTTCGCCACCACGGACTTCTCGCACATGCGCACCGGCATCATGGCCGGCAGCCCCTGCCCCATCGAGAAGATGAAGGAAGTCATCGAGCGCATGCACATGCCCGAGATCTGCATCACCTACGGGCAGACCGAGGCCTCGCCGGCGACGACCATGTCCAAGACGACCGACTCCATCGAGCAGCGCGTGAACACCGTGGGTCTGCCCATCTACGGCGTCGAGTGCAAGGTCGTCGACCCCGACACCGGACTCGAGCAGCCCGACGGGGAGCCCGGCGAGTTCTGCAGCCGCGGCTACAACACGATGAAGGGCTACTACAAGATGCCCGAGGCCACCGCGGCCGTCATCGACGAGGACGGGTGGCTCCACTCCGGCGACCTGCTCCTTCGCCAGCCCGACGGCTACTTCCGCGTCTCGGGACGCCTCAAGGACATGATCATCCGCGGCGGCGAGAACGTCTACCCCAAGGAGATCGAGGACTTCCTCTACACCTACCCCAAGGTCCGCGACGTGCAGGTCATCGCCGTACCCGACAAGACCTACGGCGAGGAGGTCATGGCCGAGATCATCCTCAACGAGGGCGAGACGTCCACCGAGGACGAGATTCGCGACTACTGCCGCGCACGTCTCGCCAAGGAGAAGGTGCCCCGCTACGTGCGGTTCGTCGACGGCTTCCCCATGAACGAGGCGGGCAAGATCCAGAAGTTCAAGATGCGCGAGGAGGCCATCGAGTACCTTGGCCTCCAGGACGCGGCATCGATCGAGACCGCGTAGGGAGAAGGACGACCCAGCTCCTCGGCTCTTGCCGGAACGACGCATTCATAGCTGGCGAGAAGGACGGCACCAGGCGCTCGGAGACACTCCGAACCTGGGGCCGTCCTTTGCTGTTATCTCAATGAACCGCAGGTCGATGGAGTAGTCTACTCTTCCTCATCGGGCGTGAAGAATGCGTAGGTGAGCCCGAATCCGACCGCGATACCGATGGCCAGGAGGATAACGTATTGCCCGATCTGCCCATTCAGGTAGAGGAGGGCACCGGGAAGTGCCGTGATTCCCATGCCGGTCCCGGCCATATGCATGAGCCCCGCGAAGAGACCGGACGCGGCGCCACCGATGCAGGCAAACACGAAGGGCTTCTGGTAGCGCAGGTTGACGCCAAAGATCGCCGGCTCGGTAATGCCGAGGAACGCGGGAATCGCGCTGGAGAGATACAGCGCACGCTTCTTCTCGTCCTTGGTCTTGAGGGCGACCGCGATGGCCGCAGCACCCTGGGCGGCGATGGCGCCCGTGATCATGGCGTTGAACGGATCGGCACCAGTCGTGGCGAGGAGGTTGATCTCGAGCGCATTGAAGATGTGATGGATGCCGGTCACGACGATGACCTGCTGAAGTCCACCCACGATTACGCCGCCAATACCATACGGAGCATAGACAAGCGCCTGGAACAGGGCGAGGATGCCGCTCTCGATGACGTGCATGATGGGACCGACGCAGAGGAGACCGAGGATGATGCCCACGAGCAGCGTGACGAACGGGGTGACGATGAGATCGAGCACGTCAGGCACGACATCATGCAGTTTCTTCTCGAGGTTCGCCGCGATAATCGAAACCGCGAGAGCCGGCAGGACCGACCCCTGGTAGCCCACGATAGGTATGACAAGACCGAAGAGGTTGAGTTGGATGGCCTCGGCCGTCCCGGACGCGACGCTGTACGCGTTGGGTAGCGACGGCGAGACGAGCATCAGACCGAGCACGATGCCGATGACGGGATTGCCGCCGAACTTCTTCATCGTCGACCATGCGACAAGAGCAGGCAGGAATGCGAAGGCGGTGTCGGTGAGCACGGTTGTCATGAGGGTGAAGTTGGCGTCCATCTGGACACCGAGGTTGGTGAGCAGGCCGCGGACACCCATGAAGAGACCAGTCGCCACGAGGACCGGGATGATGGGGACGAAGACGTCGCCGAGTGTTCGGCTCACCTTCTGGAGTGGTGTCATGTTCTTGTACAGCTCCTCGCGGTTGCCCTCCTTCACGCCCTCGCCCATGCCCACGACGACCGCATAGACCTTGTTAACAAAGCCTGTCCCGAGAATCACCTGATATTGGCCCGCTGCCATGAACGAGCCCTTGACGCCTTCGATGGCCTCGATAGCGTCCTTGTCGATCTTGCTCTCGTCCTTGAGAATGAGCCGGAGCCGCGTGGCACAGTGCTCCACCGACTTGACGTTCTCGAGGCCACCCACGTTCTCGATGATCTCCTGTGCCACGTTCTCTTCCTGTTTCATTTCTGCCTTCCCTCTCCTGTTGTCTCCAGTTACTCGGCCTGTTCGGCCGTATTGCGCACATGTCTACGACGGTTCCGCTCGACGCCTCACGAGGCGCGAACAGGCACCGCCTGCCTGACGAAGTCAGGAAAGTCATCCCTCAGCCGAAGAAACGCATCCCAGATTTCATCGGGTACCTCGACATGGGGGATGAATCCCATGCCCTTTGGTCCATATCCGTTTTCATCGTCATGGAGGCGCGGCATCTCACCCATGAGCAGTGTCAGATACCTGCGCATGGTCCAGATGCCAAATGGCTCCCCCTCGAAGGCAAGCCCTGGCACCGCACCGGACATCTCTGTCTCGGCCCCCTCATCGGGAATAACGTGCACGCGATACGAGGCGAAACTGACGGGAATAACATCGGGCATCTCCTGACGAACCTCCGCCTCGATACGCCTCTGCATGGACTCGTCGTGAATCAAAATCATGGTCGAGCACTCAAAATGGCGCTCCTTGAGGAGGTCTCTGAGATACGTCACGTTGTTCCCGCAGTTGGTCGAGAGACGCTCGAGGACGTCTGCCCTGAGGCCGTGACGCGTCTCGAGGTAGGCTTCGAAGACGTCGGCCTCGGACGCATCGTCGGCCAAGCTGACGTCAGGGCAGAGCTCCCGCACCCTCTCGCGGAAAGCCTCGGTTGTATGACCCACGCCTCCCACAATCGCATAGCGACGCGCGACGTTTGCCCGCATCGCACCTGCGAAGACGTCAGCTCCGCCGAGAATCGCACCACCAAAGAGGGCACACACGTCCGCTCGCTCGATGCCGAAGCCCTTAGCCAACGCCTTCGACGTGAGCTCGGGAACGTCACGCTTCCCGAGGAAGTCTGCGAGCGTGTTAACGTCACGTGAAATCGATTCCATATTCATGCCGGATGCCACCTCCTGTTCGATTGTCCGGAGCCGCTCTACCGAGAGGCTCTCGTCTTCTGTTCAATATGGGAGATGAGATCAATACGGCGCTGGTGACGCCCTCCCAGGAACTCCGCGGACATCCACTCATCCACGATCATCTTCGCAACCTCGATACCAACCACGCGAGCTCCAAAGGCAAGCATGTTTGCGTCGTTGTGCTGCCGAGAGAGCCTCGCGGAGAAGGGCTCCGAACAGATGCAGCATCGGATGCCAGGTACCTTGTTCGCGGCGATTCCGATGCCCTCGCCTGTTCCGCAGATGACGATTCCCCTCTCCACCTCGCCGGACGCGACTGCCTCGGCGACCCTCTCTCCCCACAGCGCGTAGTCGGTAGGTTCGGGTGAGTCCGTCCCGTAGTCGACTATCTCGTGGCCCTGCTCACGCAGGTGTCTCGAGATCTCCTCTTTGTAGACGAGCGCCACATGGTCGTTGCCAACCCCTATCCTCATGGTTTCCTCCTCGAGGGGGACGCACCACGGGCACGGATGCCTCCTCATGCCCGCGATGCGTCCGATGCTGTCGTTGCTCCGAACCGATCCGAGGTGCTCCTCGACCACGCTCCGGTAGTTCGTTGAATCTTGACCCGGATTATTCCTGCAGGATGGTGAAGCCGAGAGACGCGATGTCCTTCGCGAACCCACGAACCGTGTCGAGCGAGAGGTCATAGGGTGCGCGACCGCGCTTGGCCCACTTGGCGAGGATGTCGTTGGGCACGGTGATGATCTCGGCTCCGAGCTGCTCGGCCTGGAGGATGTTGTAGACCTCGCGGGTGCTTGCCCAGAGGACCTCGGTGAGGGGGCGCTCCCGCGTTACCTCGACCGCATGGCTCACGACGGAGACCGGGTCGTTGCCGGCATCCGCCATACGCCCCGCGAAGATCGAGACGTAGGAGTCGACCTCGGGGTCGAGCGCGTCCACGATGGCGTCGACCTGCTCCTCGGTATAGACGGCGGTAATGTTGAGCTGGGCGCCCTCGGCTGAGAGCCCCCTGATGAGGTCGTAGGTCGGTTCGCCCTTGGTGGTGAGGGCGGGAATCTTGGTGAAGACGTTGGGTGCCCACGAGGAGATCTCGCGCGCCTCTGCCTCCATGCCCTCAAGGTCGTCGGCGAAGACCTCGAACGAGATGGGCATGTCACGAATCCTGCCCAGGACCTCGAAGGCGAAGTCGCGATAGTTCGTGACGCCGCCCTTCCGCATGAGGGAGGGATTGGTGGTGAATCCCTGGACGAGGCCCGACTCGTACATCTCGAGCATGCCTTCGAGGTTTGCCCCGTCGGCGAAGATCCTGATGGCCATGGTTGGCTCCTTTGCGAATGGGTTCCCGGTCACGACGGCTAGACCTGACGGTCGAGGAAGCGCGCGTCGACCTGCCTCACGATGTCGACGTCCCTGTCCACGACGAGCCCCGGGATGTTCAGGGGCTCCGAGTCGGTGAGCCTGGCGAGAATCCCCATCGCGGGGCCGAGAAGGTCGACGGACGGGATGCCCGCGGCCTCCATCTCGCGGCGCAGCTCCTCGCGAAGCGCCTTCTCGAGGATCGTGTGGAAGACGGCAGTGGGCCCATCCATCGTGACGTAGCGCGACACGTAGGCCTTGACCTGCTCGATGTCGCTCACGTGGGAGAGGCAGCTGACGCGGACCGAGCCCTTGTCAAACTGGACCGCGGCCGCCCTTACGACGGAGCAGGCCGTCGTGCCCAGTGAGTCGGAGATGACGTGGACGGTGATCTGCTCGGGAGCCTCGGGGGTTTCCTGCTCGGAGATGATGTCGGTCATGGTGCCACCTTCCTCGGTCGATGTGCGCTTGGGTACCCGGCCGGCAGCAGCCGGCCGGGTTGTGATGCGAGACGAGCTACGCGAGCTTCTTTGCCTCTTCGGGAGTGCAGGAGAGGACGGTCGGGGTGGAGCGGTAGCCGACGCCCATGCGGTCGATGCCCATGTCGATGAGCTCAAAGAAGTGCTCCTTGGTGCGGATGGCGCCAGAGCCCTTGACCTTGATGCGGCCCTCGCCAGCCTCGATCATGGCGGCGACGACCTCGTTGGTGGCACCGTGCTGCTCGCCGCCGGTATAGAAGCCGGTCGAGCTCTTGATGAAGTCGGCGCCCGCCGCGACGGCGCAGCGCGTACCCGCCTTGACCTGGTCGATGGTGAGGGAGTCGGTCTCGATGATGACCTTCACGTTCGTGCCGTACTTGTGGCAGACGTCGACGACGGCCTTGATGTCGGCGGTCACGTAGTCGAGGTCGCCGGAGCGCAGGCGTCCGTAGTTGGAGACGATGTCGAGGTCCTCGATGTCGTAGTTCCTGCAGTACTCCTCCGCCTGGAGCACCTTGGAGGCGGTGGTGGAGAGGCCGAACGGGAAGTCGCACACGACGCAGATGCCGGTGTCGGTGCCCTTGACCATGGGGGCGACGATGTCGAGGGACGCCGGGTTGATGCAGATGGTCTTGCAGCCGAAGTCGATGCCCTCCTGGCTGTACTTCTTGATCTCATCGACGGTGAACTCGGGCTTCAGGACCGACTGGTCGATGTAGCTCGCCAGCTCGCGCTCGTTCATCTCAGCTGCCTTCTTGGTCTTCTCCATGATGCTTCCTCTCTCTTGGCCCCCTCGGGGGCGTTGTCGGTGTGCCGCCGCGACCTTCGTCGTTGGTCCTTATTTGTATCTTTAGTTAGGTACTTTAGGACCAACTGAACAATAGCATCCACGGAGGCGACCAGAGAGGGGCAACGTGATATACTTCTTTTGTATGGTACGTATGATACATTGAGACAGGAGAAGGGCTCGAGGCCCACCGCCAGAGAGGCAATCGCGGAGACTCTAGCCTGTGGACTCGTCTGGAAAGGATCGGAGCGCCATGGACGTGTTGACGGCAATCACGGCGGAGCCCTTGAGCCACACCTCTGACGAGCCGCTCTACCTGCAGCTCGAACGCCGCATCCTCCAAGTCATCGCCACGGGAGGACTCGACGAGAGCACACCGCTCCCCACCGAGCAGAAGCTCTGCGGAGCCCTCGGCCTCTCGCGAACGACGGTGAGGCGATGCTACCAGGACCTCGTTGACACGGGCAGCGTGGTCCGCCGGCGACATGAAGGTACGTTCGCAAGCCCCACGTCGACGAGACAGAACCTGGGCATGCTGCTGAACTTCTCGGCGGAGATGGAACGGGAAGGGAAACAGCCCTCATCCAAGGTGCTGGGACTGCGAAAGCGTCCCGCCACGAAGGGCATCTCCAAGAGGCTCCAGGTGCCAGACGGCACCGAGGTGTGGGAGATTCGCAGGCTGCGGCTTGGAGATGGCATCCCGATGCGCGTCGAGACCGCGTTCGTGCCGTGCTCCCTCTGCCCTGGTCTCTCCGAGCGAGACCTCTCTCGCTCGCTCTACGCACGAATCACCGAGGAGTCGGGGGCGCTCCCGGCTCGTGCAGAGGAGATCTACGAGGCTGCCAATGTGGACGAGAAGGAGGCCAAGCTGCTCGGCGTCAAGCCAGGGTCGCCGGCCTTCAGGGTGCTGCGGACCTCGTTCGACACGCTCAAAAGGCCCTTCGAGACCTCGGTCCTCGTCGAGCCCGCCGACAGGAACCACCTGCTCGTGACCCTCGACACCGAAGGCCTCGAGCTCAGGAAGTACTACGGACGATTCGGGCTGTAGCCTGAACCAATTGAGTCAATCGCAAGCAAGGGCATTTCCAAGAGGGAGCCCGGTCGGTTGTCGAACCCTGCGACCAGGCCCATGGCGCTCTTCGCCGCCGCCACGTTCTGCTTTCTCAGGGCAGACTCGAGCACGGAGAGCCGAGAGCGGTTGAGCGGTAGCATGGTGCCGTCATCCATCGTGACGTCATCGCAGGTATAGGCGACGACGTAGGCGACGTTGACGACATGCGACCGGTGAATCCGGACGAAACCCCTCGTCGCGAGCAGCCGCTCCGCGTCCCTCATGCACCCGCGCACGACCACCTCATCACCACCGCCAAACACGGCGCTGAGCCTGTGGGCCTCCGTCTCGAAGTACCTCACGGAGTCCGTATGGATTTCCAACAGGTCAATGCCAGCCATTCCACACCTCCAGCGCGTGGCAGTCAGAAAACAGCGACCACCAGGTATCTCGTGCCAGGAACGGAGTGTCGCTCGATATCAACACGGTACCTATCTTGGCGAGTACTCAGTTCACGGGACAATCCCGAACCACGTCACGGCCGCACGAATGACGGTGCGAATTGCGAAAGAAGTGTGAATGACCTGCGTGTACGTCCTCACGTGACAGCTTGGACGCCGGCAACATGCCCCGCGCCCTTCTCGCATGTCTCGACCGAGGTGATTATTCAGAGATGCTTGCCTGAGTCCTGCGTAGCCGCCGCCCACCGACGATGCATCCGACCGAGAACGCCGCGACGAAGATGACGAGCAGCGCACCGAGAAACATCCAGAGCGGCTCGGGCAGCGAGCGAATCAGAAGCGCGTCTCCTGGAAAGAGCCAGGTCCCGGATGAGAAGAACCATCCGTGGAGCCAGTTGAAGAGATCATAGAAGTCGAACAGAGCTATCGCCGTGAACACCACTGCCAACGAGACCGCACCGATGCCGCCAGCGAGAAGGGCACCGCCCACAGCGCGTCCGCCAAAGAGACGGCACACGAGGACGAGGACAGCCACCAGGCAGCAGGACGAGATCGCGGCGAACTCGATCATCCCAAAGAAGAACTCGCGCACGGAGAGCAGGTGGGTTCGGGATTGCTCGCCGAGCGTCGTCGGTGTCTCCGCCACCCCCCAGGGCAGGCTCGCATCGTCGTCGCCCATGCAGAACGCGAGGACGCCCTGGCCGACCTGGGCGCATTCGTCATGTGTGAGGCCGGTGCCCTCCTCCTCTGAAAAGAGCTGCGTCGCAAGCTTGGTCGGATAAGGCGTAAGCAGCAGCGAGAAGGACACGCCGAGAATCGCGCAGACGAGCAGGACCGCCGCGAGCGCGGTAAAGACGACGCGGGCAATGCCGTGTCGGGAGCTCGAATCGGATGATGTCACGTCGGTATCCATGCGGGTCATGCTAGCACACGATCATCTCGCCGTTGTTTGACTTACCGCCTGGTGACGCCCACACTTGTTCCCATGAATAGCGACATCGACAAGGACCTCGCACCGCGCCTCGACTGGATCGCACGCATCGCCGTCGGAGCCGTCTTTGCCATGAACGTGTGGTGCTCGCTCGGCTTCATCGTCGACCCTGGCGCCTACGCTGCCTCCTACGAGCTGACAGGGGTCGCCGGTCAGGCAGCCGTCCAGGGACTCGGAGTCGCCTTCCTCATGTGGAACGTGACCTATCCCCTCGTGATCGCCCGGCCCTCCACGCACCTGACGCTCTACGCGGTCGTGCTCGCCCAGCAGGTCGTGGGCCTCGTGGGCGAGACGTTCATCAGCCTGACCCTGCCTGCCGGCCACACGACGCTCGCGGCGGCGCTCGAGCGGTTCATCGTCTGCGACGGAATCGGCCTTGTCATCATGGCGATCGCCTTCGTCCTCGTCCGCCGTGCCGTGCGTGGAAGCACGCGCTGACAAGCCAGCAGACGGACTCGAACCGCAGCTCCGTTCCGACCCTCTCCCGCTTTCAGGCAAATCTTGTGGTGTTTCGTTCACTTCTAACACCTTCTAAGGCCGAGAAGTGAACGAAACACCACAAGATTTGCCTGAAAGGCGCCCGCGGTGTGGCGCGGAACCGTAGCGGGAGCGCGCGGCGACGGCGCCAAGTCCAACACCCCTACTTCATCCGCTCCATCAGCGTGTCGATGAGCTCGGAGACGTTGTAGATGCCGTTGTTGTTGAGGTTGAACAGGTTGTCGACGAGCTCCCTGCCCCGATAGTCGTCTCGGAGCTCGAGCGCCTGCATCACCATCGGGACGTTGAATCCCGCCAGCGAGTACACCTTGCTGCCATGGGCGCGCACGTAGAGGAGCGTCTGGTTGTAGGGGGTGCCGCCGAGCAGGTCGAGAAGGACGATTGACCCCACGGGGAACGCCTCGAGCGCCATCATTGCCGCATCGATGAACTCGGAAGGTTCCATACCCTCCTCGAGCGAGAACGCAGCGAGGTTCGGGACATCCCCCGCAAGCATCTTGATGGTCTCGAGGCAGCCTACCGCAAATCCCCCGTGGCTCAGGAGCAGCACTCCGGGAACGTCAGGGACTATCGCTTCTGGATCAAACACCGAACGCATGGTTCCTCCTTGTTTGAAATGCTTGCCTGTTCTCGACTACTTCGTCGTCTCCGTACCTTCGACGTATCGAGACGCCTGAAGCTTGAAGAGCTGTGCATACTCGCCGTTCAGTTCCATGAGCTCTCGGTGAGAGCCGGACTCGGCAACAACACCGTCCTTGAGAACCAGGATTCTGTCCGCGATGGTCGCGCTCGAGAGCCTATGGGAGATGAACACGCAGGTCTTGCTTTCCTTGAGGTCTGCGAACTGATTGAAGATCTCCTGCTCGGCGCGAGGGTCAAGCGATGCGGTGGGCTCGTCGAGGATGAGGACATCCGAGTCGGAGTAGAACGCGCGGGCGACCGCGAGCTTCTGCCATTGCCCGAGCGACAGCTCCTTGCCATCGGTGTCGAAGTAGCGCATGAGCTGCGTGTCATAGCCACTCGCGAACGCGCTCACGTATGCGCTCGCGCCCGACTGCACTGCCGCCGCGACAACGCGCCCCTCGTCAGGCACCGAGCCGATGTCGCTCAGACGGATGTTCTCGCCCACCGAGATCGCATACTTGCCAAAGTCCTGGAAGATGACGCCGTACATCGAGTAGAGATCATTGACGTCATACTCTCGGATGTCCCTGCCGTCGAGCAGGATGACCCCGGACGTCGGGTCGTAGAGCCGCATCAACAGCTTGATGATGGTCGTCTTGCCGGCGCCGTTCAGACCGACGATGGCAATCGTCTCGTTGGGCCTGATCGTGAAGCTTGCGCCCTTGAGCACCTCTGCGTTGTTCCCGGGGTAGGAGAAGCGGACATCGCGGAAATCGATGGTGTGGGGCTGATGCTTTCGCACCATGACGCCCTTCTCGCCCGACGGAACGATGGTCGGCTTCATCTCCAGGAACTGGATGAGATTATTGATGAAGAGCGTGTTCTCGTAGATGGACGACGTCGACGAGATGACACTGCTGATGCCGTCACCGATGGAGGTGATGGCTCCAGTGTAGAGCACGAAGTTGCCGACCGCATAGAGACCGTCGTACACCCCTCGAGCGAACATGATGTAGAGGAGACAGTAGACCACGGTACTGAGCAGGGAGGCAAGGACGCTCCAGACGTTCTCCTGGATCTTGAGCCTCTTGAGGCCCTTGTAGTACTCGTCAAAGGACTCCTCGTAGAGCGAGCAGAAGTAGTCGGACAGGTCGAAGATCCTGATCTCCTTTGCCAGGTCCTTGTCGACGACGACGCTCGAGAAGTAATCCATCTTCCGACGGTTCTTCGAGTGCCGGTTGAGGTAGTTGACGTTCTTCCGGCGAAAGACGAAGTTGACCACGGCTATCGGAATCGAGACGACCACGATGAGCAGCGACGCGACCTGGCTCACGCTGAAGACGACGATGACGTACGACACGATGGAAATCAGGTACGAGAGGACGCTGAAGCTCGAGCTCATGACCTGGATCGGCCGCGACCCTGCCTCGCGGCTGGCATTCTCCATCGAGGCATAGAAGTCAGATGAGTCGTAGCAGACCATGTCGATCTCTTTTGCCTTCGCCATGATCTTGAGCTTGATGTGGTTGGACACGAGCTCGCCCGTGACCGAGAGAACCGCGTTGTAGATTCTCGACACCGTCGAGCGAACGAAGGTGTAGACGAACTGAAGGACGAGGAAGAAGACCACACTCGAGAAGGCGAGGTCCTTGTTGCTCACGACCTCGCTCAGTCGGTTGATGATGGCTGCGCTGATGAGAGAGCCGACAACGGGCATGAGGCCGTCGAACACCGAGAAGAAGAGCATGACGAAGAGAAGCAGCTTCTTTGTCTCCCATACGAGGAGAAAGGTGTAGCGCAGCCTGAAGGACACTGTCAGCAGCCACTCCTTGACAAAGGCGGGAACCTCGCCGATCGTCGTCGGCCGTCTCACCCTGTTCTTCTCCTGTGCGCCATCCCGTGGCTGTTGCATGTCAACCCCCTCTCAGCGAACGCCGTACGATGCGGTGTGGTGCTTCAGTCCCCGATGAGGGTCGACCCCGAGCAGTCGAGAATCGCCCCGTTGCACTGGATGGCCTTCTCCGAGCAGAGAAACGTGATGCAGTTCCCTATCTCCTCGGGCTCAGCGAACCTTCCCATGGGGATGTGCTGGATGGCCCGCTGATAGCGGTCGGAGTCGACCTCGGTGCGGTCGTTCCGGACATATCCAGGCACGACGGCGTTCACATGGATGCCGTCTCTCGCCACGTCATGCGCGAGGCCTCTCGTGAACGAGGCGTTCGCCCCCTTCACCGTCACGTAGGCGAGGTTGTTGTGGCTTCCGGTCCAGAAGATGGACTTCGTCAGAATGTTGACGACATGTCCGGGCTTGTGCTCGGCCTTGCAATGCCGAACGAACTCGCGACAGGCGACCATCTCCGACTCGATGGAGCCGATCTCGGCCCCTCTGAACTTCTCGACGGAGAAGTCCTCGATCGGTCCGTTGGCATCGTTGAGCACGCTCGCGTTGTTGATGAGAATATCCACGCCACCGAGCTCGTCGATCGCCGTCCTGAAGAGGGAGACGATGTCCTCCTCCCTGCTCATGTCGGCTCCGACCACGATGGCCCGCACGCCATAGGTGTCAGACAGTCGTCTGGCAAGCTCCTCGGCACGCTGTCGGGAGGAGCTGTAGTTGATGACGACGTCGGCACCCTCTCGGGCGAACACCTCGCAGGTCCCGGCACCAATTCCCCTCGAGCTGCCCGTCACGAGGGCAACCTTTCCAGCAAGTCCCAGATCCATCTTCCTACCCCCTCAGCAGATGTCGCTCGATGAACTCGCCGACGCCATCCTCGTCGTTCGACGGGCAGACGAGGTCCGCATGTGCCTTCGCAGCCTCGCTGCCATTCCTCATGCAGACCCCGATGCCTGCCACGTCGAACGCGGGAACGTCGTTGTCGTAGTCCCCGAACACGAGACACTCGTCTCGGTCGATTCCCACTACCTCGCAGACCTTTCTGAGCCCGGTGCCCTTGTCCGTGCCAGCGGGAGCCACTTCGAGAAGGTCATCGGCGGATTTCGTGAAACCCAGCCGGTCATCCTTCGAGCAATACGACTCGACACGATTGACGGCGTCGGTCGGGCAACCCCCGAGCATGACCATGACCTTCACGACATCGAGCGCGCCAAGCCTGGAATCGGTCGGATCGGAGACGTGCGGCGTCCTCTCGTAAGGGTCGTCGTCCTCTTCTCCGCTCTTCCTTCTCCCCCTCAGCACGGGGTGGTGGGGGTTGTCGCTGATGAGCTCACCCGCGTCACTTCTGATGACAAAGTCGACGCCCTCGCTCAGAAGATAGGCCACGAGATCGCGAACTGTCTGCTCCCCGATGAACCGCTGGGAGAACACGATCGCGCGGTCACCACTCGCCACCTGGGCTCCGTTCGAGCAGACGACGGGGGCGTTGGCCTCGATGACAGAGGACACCCTATCCAGACCGTGCATCGACCTGCCCGTCAGGAAGGACACCCAGTACCCTCTGTCCATGGCCGCCCGGAGCGCCCTGACGTTGCGCTCCGAGATCTCGTCATGGGAGTTGACGAGGGTGCCGTCGAGATCGGTCGCGATGAGCCGGACGCGCTCAAGCCTCTCCTCGAATGTCGAGTCAGCGGCCAATGCGCTCTCCGGCGGTGCTCAGCCACCTCTGGAACTCGGGATTCTCGAGGACCTGCGGGTTGGCGATGCCCGGCACCTTTTCTCCGTCGATAAGGCCCTTGATGCGGTCGACGACGAGCCTGGGCGAGACCATGGTCGCGTCGATGGTGTTGCCGGCTCGATGCGGCGTCAGCGTGACGTTGTCAAGCTCGAGGAAGGGAGAGTCCGCGGGCAGTGGCTCCTGGTCGAAGACGTCAAGGGCGGCGCCGGCAATCCTGCGCTCGCGAAGCACCGCGAGAAGCGCGTCGGTGTCGACCAGTCCTGCTCGCGCGGTGTTGACGAGATAGGCGGAGGGCTTCATGAGCGAGAGCTCGTGCTCTCCGACCAGGTGGTAGGTTGCAGGAGACAGACGGGCATGCATCGAGACCACGTCGGCAGTCCTGAAGAGCTCGTCCTTCTCGACGAGGGTGACGCCCGCCTCCTCGGCCTGCTCCGCGTTGATGAAGGGGTCATACGTAATGACGCGCACGTCGAAGCCCGACAGCTCGTGGGCGACGAGCTTGCCGATGAACCCGAAGCCAACCAAGCCAATCGTCTTCCCGTGGAGCTCGTAGGTCTCGTAGTAATGAGCTCGGGTGTTCTCGAGCGTGGCGTGGTGAGAGCGGGCGATGTTGCGCATCTCGGCGAGGATCATGCCGACCGTGTACTCGGACACCGCATAGGCATTGTGTCCCGCGGCATTGATGACGAGAACTCCCCGCTCCGTCGCTGCCGGGATGTCGTAGTTCTCGAGCCCTCCGCGAACGGCACCGATGATGCGAAGCTTGGGCAGGGCGTCCATGTTCTTGGCCGAGAAGGGCGTGAACGTGCCGATTGCTATCTCTGCGTCAGGGTTGTCATAGAAACCCTGGGGGACATCGAAGTCGCCAGGGCCCTCGGTCTCTACCTTGCGAATGAGGAAGCCGAGATCGTCACCCCTCTTGAGCCAGGCCCCCTTCACGAGGTCGATGTCGGGTCCGAGGGTCCTCGCATTCTCCGCGATGTACTCGTCCATGGCACCGCCCTCGTCCATGTACATGACTTTCATTGCCATTGCTTGCTCTTTTCCAGATGAGGTTGCGTACTATGCCCAGTCAGAGAAACTCCAGGGAGGAGCTGGCGCGAGCACTCGCTCGTCGGCCAGCTCCTCCGGTCGTTCCCTCTTACCAGAGGGTCAGAAGCACGCCGACGATGATGACGGCGAGGTACCAGAGCATGAGCTTGACGCTGGTGGCCTTCTCGTGCTTGTCCAGATAGACGTATCCGAGGATGAGGAACAGGAACGGGAGCAGACCCGGAAGGATGGCGTCGAAGGTCGTCGGGAGGTCGAGGGTGTTGCCCTCGGTGAGCGTAAGCACGAGCGTCGGGGCGATGCTCACGTACGAGGCGCCGAGGCAGCCCATCATGAGCATGCCGAGGATGCCGGCACCGACGACGAACCTGTTGAGCCAGTTGCCCTTGAGGACCTGCAGCACGGCCTTCCTACCCTGGTAATAGCCAGTTCTGAACAGGGTGATGGAGATCGTGACGAAGATGACGGTGCCAGTGATCTGGGACAGGAGGCAGAGGTACGAGCCCTCCATGCCGAATCCGGCGAAGATGCTGTTGATGATCGGGAAGATGATGTAGCCGATGATCGTGTCGCCGAGGCCGGCCATGGGGCCCATGGTCGAGGTCTTGAAGGCGGTGATGACGGAGCCGTCAATCGGGGCGCCGTTTGCCTTCTCCTCCTCCATCGCCATCGCGGCGGCGAGGATGATGGACCCGCAGTTGCCCTCTGAGATGTAGACCTCGAGGTGGCGCAGGAGCGCTTCCTGGAGACCGTCCTCATCGCCGGCGTAGAGCTTGCGGAGGCAGTGGAGCATGGATGCGCAGATGCCGTTGGCGTAGTAGTACGAGATGCTCTCGGTGACCTTCTGGAAGAAGTGCTGCAGGAACCAGAACTGTGCAAGGTCGCGCTTGGTAAGGGTCTTCTTGTCCGTGACTTCTATCTCGGAGTCCTCAGTAGCCATGTCTCTCACCTACTCCTCTTTCTTGGCATTCGCCCGGCTGATGGCGTCGTCGTCCATGTTCATGACCACAATCACCGCGACGCAGGCAGCAATGATGGCGAACGTGAGGGTGGACATCCCGGGGAGGATCTTGCACATGAAGAACCCGACGATGAACCAGGGCAGGAGCTTGCGACCGCCGATGACGCGCACGCAGGAGATGATGCCGACCGCGGGAAGGACCTCTCCGAGCAGCACCAGCGAGTGGTTGAGCCAATCGGGGATGAAGGCGAGAACCGCCTGCGCGTTGCCGCCGACGAGTGCGAGGTACAGAATCGCCGTGACGGGAATGGCGGCCAGGGGGAGCTTGATGAGACCGGGGATGCCGTACGCGTCCAGGTAGAGAAGGTTGTACTTCTTCTCGTTCACGTGCTTGACCATGACCTCGTGGGAGAACGAGTTGATGACATAGCCGAAGTTCTGGATGAGCGAGCCGAGCATGCCGAACGGGATGGCGATAGCCAGGGCGGCGCCGAGGTCAACACCCGTGGACAGAGACACGGGGATTGCGATGAGGGCCGCGAGCCTCTTGTCGGACGGTACCGTGCCGCCGACGCTCACGACTCCCATGTAGGCGAGCTCGATGGTGGCGGCGATCATGAAGCCCTTGGCAGGCTGCCCATAGATGGTGCCGATGATGAGGCCCATCCAGTAGGTGTCGCTCATGATGATGGTTACCTTGGCGAAGTCAGAGGTGATAAGCCAATACCACAGACCAGCCCCTATGCAACCCAGCAATAGCTGAAGGTCCATTGTCCCTCTCCTTTCCTAATGCATCTTTGAGATGGCGTCGACGATGGGCATCTTGGTGTCCTCGGGAACCGCCTGGATATAGACGTTCACGCCTTCGGCGACGAGCGCCTTGAACATCTCGCGCTCTTCCTCGGTGAGATGAACGGTGTTGTAGACACGCGTCCTGCCCTTTGCCATGGGAACCTGAGCGACGTTGAGAGCTGAGTACTTGAGGCCTGCCCTCCAGGCCTTGTCAGCGGTCTGGGGATACTTGAACAGGATGATGGTCTTTCCCTCACCAAACTTGTCCTTGTTCCACCGCTCGATTCCCTGCTCGACTGTCAGGCAGTCGATCTCAATGCCGGGAGGAGCCACGAGGTTGAACATCTCGACCTGGAAGTCATCGTTGGCAACCTCGTCTTCGACGATGACGACCCTGTCCGCATGCAGAAGCTTGATCCAACGCCCAGCGACCTGACCGTGAACGAGACGTGCATCAACCCTTGTCATTACGATTTCGCTCATGATCTCCGAGTACCGACGTTGCTGAAGCGCGGTACTCTCCTCTCCTCTCTCTACTCGTGAAGCGATACGTCCGACCTATCTCTTTGAAGCGCCTTTCAAGACAATCTCTTCCAGGTTTCTCTTGACCGCCTGGTCATACCGAACGATGAGGAAGACGAGCGTGGCGAGGGCTGCGAACGTGGAGACGAGCCCGTAGACATACAGCGACTGGCCGGCCGCAATCGAGATGACCGTCACGACCGCGAGGCTCACCGTGAGCAATGCGCCGGCGAGGGCCTGAGAGGTCAGCGCCTTGAGGTACGCCCTCTCCTCCCCCTTGGCGTCGTCGAGCAGGACGAGGTTGACGATCAGCTCCTTGTTGTCCCTCGCCATCGAGCTCACGGCTTTTTTCCGGTCGGACTCATTCGACTCCTTGCTGCGTATCACCTCGACCTCGCTCTCATGGGTCGAGAGAAGCCGATCCACCGCCTTGCTGACCGTTTCCGCCTTTTCAATGGCTCGCCCTCCTCTGTAGCTAAGCGATCGACTCGAGCATGTCCCGCACATCGTCACGGGTGACGTTCCCGTAGCCGAAGAAGATGCCATCGTCTCCGCACTTGACATAGCTGAGGATCTCGTCGATCGTCTCCTCGGAGACGGAGTCGACTCCCGCATATTCGCGAATCGTCTTGGGAAGGCCCATGCCCTCGAGCCATGCCCTCATACGGTCGATGCCCTCTTGGGCAACCTCGCGCGCCGTACCCGCCTCGGGGCTGACCTCGAACACGTTGGTCGCGAGCTGAGCGAGGCGCTCCTCGGTGTCCACGCCCCTGTCGAGGGCCATCTGGGTGCAGGCCGGCATCACGAGCGCGATTCCGGCACCGTGCGTCTTGTGATAGACGTTTGAGAGCGCCTCCTCGACGAAGTGCGTGGTCGCCGAGAGCTTGCTCCTGCCGATACGCGTCACGTCATTGTGCGAGAACGAGGCGTTGAGAAGGAGCTCGGCACGTGCCTCATAGTCATCTGGTTTTGCGAGGGCAATCGGACCGAACTTGACCGAAGTCCTCATGACGCCTTCGCAGAACTGATCGGCGAGATAGGAGGTCTGGTCGGTCAGATACGTATCGAACGTGTGCGAGAAGATGTCCGCAGCACCACAGGCCGTCTGGAACTTGGGAACCGTGTAGGTGAGCACGGGGTCGAGCAGGGCGAACTTGGTACGGATGGCGGGGTTCATGAACCCGCCCTTGAAGCCGGAGCCCATGTCGTCCTTGATGAGCGCCGATCCGCTCGTCTCGCTGCCGGAGGCGGCGATGGTCGAGATGGCACCCACGTTGCCGATCTTGGCGGGCTTGCGCTTGTGCGTGAAGAAGTCCAGGAAGTCACCGTCGTTAACCATGCCGATCGCGATGGCCTTGGCGGTGTCCATGGTACTGCCGCCGCCGATGGCGAGAACGAAGTCGACGCCGGTCTCCCTCACCTTGTCGAGGCCCTTGTAGACGAGCGACGCGTTGGGGTTCGGTTGGACGCCTTCGAGCTCCTCGTAAGGGAGACCAGCAGCATCGAGACAGTCCGTCACCTTGTCAAAGAGACCGGAGGCCTTGATGAAGCCGCCGCCGTCCATGACGATGAGTACCTTGGTGCCGCCGTACCTCTTGATGTAGTCGGCAACCTGGAGCTCGACGTCCACACCGAAGACAATCTCCGTCGGCATGTAGAAACTGAAGTTTGAGTATTTCTTATCCATGTGCGTTCCGGGAACGAGTCCCGTGTCCTCCTTTCGTCGTCTTGGGTGGCTCGCTAGAGAAGCAGACCGCCCGTTGCGTCAACGATGGAGCCGACGGCAAGCTGACATTGGTCGCTTGCCAGGAAGGCGACCATCTGGCCGATCTCGGTTGGTTTGGCAAAGCGCCCCATCGGGAGACGTTCGAGACGTGCCTTGGTCTTGGGATCCTCGAGCTCCTCTGGCGTGCCCTTGAAGCGGGAGTTCATCGCGGAGCCCGGCATGATGCCGTTGACGATGATGCCCTTGGACGTCAACTCGACGGCGAGCTGCTTGGTGAGGCCCATGAGCCCCGACTTGCTCACGGCTAGGCACACGTGCCCCGGCGTCGTCGTCGAGACCGAGGCCTTGGAGAGGATGTTCACGATCCTTCCGCCCCTGCCCGCAGCGATGAGACGCCTCGAGAACTCGGCGCTCATCATGAACGTGCCGACGACGTTCACGTCGAGGTTCCTCTTGAACGTCTCCACGGGCATCTCGTAGATGAGGCCGTTCGTCGAGGGGCCAGTGAGCCCTGCGCAGTTGACGAGGATGTCGAGCGAGCCGGTCTTCTCCTCGGCGAAGTCGAAGACCCTCTTCACGTCATCGGGATTTGAGATGTCCCCCGTCACGAAGTACACGTTGGTCCCGTACTTCTCGCTCAGGCTCTTCGCAAAGGCCGCGCTCTCCTCGGGATGGGAGAGGTCGTCCATGACCACGTTGGCCCCTTCGCGGGCGAAGATCTCGGAGATTCCACCACCGACGCCACGAGAGCCACCCGTGACGATGACTGTCTTTCCGCTGAATCCAAGATCCATAGCAGTAACCTCTCGCTTCTAGAACTTGTCCACTTGGCCGAAGACGTTCATGTAGTGAACGAGCTTCTCCTTGTAGCCCTGCCTGAGGTACTTGACGCCCTTGCCAGCGTCCGTGACGCCCGCCTCGTTCCAGAGCCTTGCGGCGTTCATGAGCAGGTCGGTGCAGATGTTGATCTTGCAGATGCCGGAGCGCGCCGCCTGGGCGAGAAGCTCGTCACCGGTGGAGGAGCCGCCGTGCAGGACGAGCGGCACGTCGGTGATTGCCAGGCACTGGGCGAGAAGGTCAAAGTCGATGAACGGCTTGCCTGCATAGAGGCCGTGCGTGGTACCGATGGCGATGGCAAGCGCGTCGACGCCGGTTCGCTCCGTGTAGTCCTTGACCATCTCGGGCTGAACGAGGTTCTTGCGAATGGTGTCCGGCTCGTCTCCCATGCCCACGTGGCCGATCTCGCCCTCGACGGAGACGTTCACCGCATGGGCGATCTTGACGAGCTCGGCGACCTCGGCAACGTTCTCCTCGTAGGGCTTGTCGGAACGATCGGGCATGATTCCGGTGTAGCCGGAGCGGATTGCCCAGATGGCCTGCTCGTACGTGCCGCCGTGATCCTGCTGGATGGCGATGGGCACGCTCGCGTCCTTGGCGAGCCGCTCCACGATGCGTCCGAAGAACACCATGTCGGGAATCTGGGGATAGTTGAGGTCGAGGATAAGAGCAGTGTGGTTCTCCTCGGCTGCCTCGATGGCGACGCGAGCGAACGTCTCGTTGTTGGTGTTGGGAGCACAGACTGCGAATCCGCCCTCTTTGGCCCTGTCAAGAATCCAACGTGAATTGACGAGCATGTAGAACCCCTTTCGTCGTGGACGTGAGCCCATCAAGTGATGTGGTCCCTTGTCTGACTTGGATTCTACGGACGGCTTTTCGAGGGAACTTCCCGCGCTTTTCACGCAAAGTGAAATGCGAAAAACGAGAGACAAATTCTCATATAATCGCAGTTAGAAGAGGTTATCTTTCGTAACCGACCGCCATGGGCAGCAAAGAGCCCCACCTTCCGCGGGCGGTCGTGAAGTCCCGTGAACGGCGTGCTCGCATCTGCGGTCACCATCGTGGCTATGATTTACCAGGCATCATATGCATCGGTTATCTGGGGGGTAGCCAGTGCTTTCAACGCGGCAATTCAAGATTCTCTATCACCTCTACTCGTCACGCCAAGAAGATCCTGCGAAGAGCTTTTCGATTGACGACCTCGCGGAAACCTACGGAGTCACCACCCGAACCATCCGAACAGATGTCGACGCGATCGCCAGGCACATGACGGGCAAGGGGCTCGACCTCTCCATCGACAAGAAGGACGTCGTCCTCTCGATTGTCGACGCAGATCGGGCCAGGTATTTCGTCGGCGAGACGATGGACGAGATGCAGAAGGTCTTCTACTTCGTGGATGACCTCGCACGGGCCAAGTACATCGTCGAGACGGTCCTCCTGAGTAGGCGATATGTCAGTATGGACACGCTCGCGGGAGACCTGTACATCTCCCAGTCGCGCCTCTCCCAAGACCTGAAAACGGTCGGCTCCATCCTGGAGAAGTACCATCTCACTCTCGAGCGTGCCAAGGGAGTGGGAGTACGCATCACGGGAGACCCCCTGGACAAGAGGGACTGTCTGATGAAGGAGTCATCCATCTCGCTGGTGGATGACGTCCAGTACATCGGCAACTCCAAGTACGACCACATGCTCGACATGTCGAGCGATATCGTGACGAGCATCATGCTGAGACACGACTTCAGCGTCTCAGACATAACCCTTCAGAACATCGTCGTCCATGTCGCCGCGACGGTGGAGATGCTCATTCGAGGCAGCGTCATCGAGGAAGACCTCCAACCCGACCCTTCGACAGACCCCGAGGAGCGAGTCATCGCCCGGGAGATCCTAGAGAGGTGCAGCGACAAGTTTGGTCTCTCCTTCAATGACAACGAGGTAGAGAACCTGGCGGTCAACATCCATGGCAAGCGGGAATACGACACGGACGACTTCATCACGAGCAAAGTCGACGAACACGTCCTCAATGGCCTCAAGAGGGTGTCCGACGTCTACGGGATAGACCTGACCGAGAACCTCGACCTGCGCATCGCGCTCGCATTGCACGTGAACCCCATGGTGACCCGGCTCAAGCACCACCGGCAGCTTGAGAACGCGCTCACGTTCTTTATCAAGCAGAACTATGCGCTGCCCTTCGAAATCGCCACCACGTTTGCAGACGAGGCACTTCCTGTCTTCGAGGGCAAGATCAGCGATGACGAGCTCTCGTACCTCGCCTGCCACTTCGCGACGGCGCTGAACGCCATCAACGAGGCGAACCACGCGGAGAAGAGGGCGATCATCATCACGCGGAGCAAGAAGAGCGAGGCCCTTCTCCTCAAACAGAGCCTTCGTTCGCGGTTCCCGCAGATTGCCCAGGTCGACGTCTCGCACGTCTACAGTCAGAAGAAGTTGAACCTGAACGAATACGACTGCATTCTCGTAACCGAGAAGGACCTCACCTCCCTCAACAGCAACTGCATCTATGTCGATGGCGTCTCGCTCGACGAGGACGAGGAGCGCCGCGTGGCCTTCTCCCTCGCGGGCTTTGACCTCGAGCGCGATCTGGTCTCGAAGTTCGACAGGCGGCTCTTCGAAGTGGGATCGGCCAACTCGAAGGAGGAGATTGTTCGGCGCATGTTCTCACGTGCCCAAGACCTCGGCATCGTCGACCCCTCGGCGCTGGACTCCATTCTTGAGCACGAACGATCCAACTCCTCCTACTTCGGGAACGACATCTCCATTCCCCATGCGGAAACGCTGAGGGCAGACTGCAGGCGGACGTTCATCTCGGTTTTCATTCTCAACAAGAAAGTCCCGTGGGACAGCTTCAAGACCGACATGTCTCTCCTGCTCGTCATCAACGTTGGAGACAGCGTTCGCTACCAGCTCTGGAACTACATCTCGCTGATGATCTCGAAGCCTGAGTACATCGCTTCGCTCCGCAGCTGCAGGGACTTCCAGTCATTCATCAATGCGGTGAGGTCCATCTTCAAGCTCGAGATCGACGCCCGCTGAGGCTGTCGCTTCAGGGGATTGCCTGCACGAGCCACAACCGTCTTCCTCTCCCCCCTTCCGCTTTCAGGCGGATCTTGTGCCGTTTCGTTCATTTCAGGCCCCTTCTGAGGCTGAGAAATGAACGCAACGGCACAAGATCCGCCTGAAAGGCGCCGCGAGAAGTTGTGGCGGGACCCGCGGCACCGCGCGGCGACGGCTCCAAACGTGTAGGCTGGTGTCATAGCCAGTCAGCGTCATAGGAGAGTCAACGCATGGATGCGCCATCCAACCCACACCACATGCCCATCAAGTGGCACGAGACCGTCACGAGCACCGACGAGCCAGCGACGTGCGCTCCCCTCTCCGACAAGAGCGCGCTCGTCTGCCGGGTTGGCCTTATCGCCCTCTCGGGAGGCACGGGAAGCTGGCGCGTCCGCGAGGCGATGAACCGGACCGCACGCGCCCTCGGCATCGGCTGCAGCGCCGACATCAGCCTCACGAGCATCAACTGCACCTGCACCGAGGCGGACTCGGGCTTCACGCAGGTCGTGAGCCTGCCGACGACGGGCGTCAACACGGAGCGCATCACGCTCATCGACAACTTCATCGAGAAGGTCGACGACCTGGTCGAGACCCATACCGTCCACGAGGTCCACGACCTTCTCGACAGCATCGTCCAGAAGCCTGTCAACTACTCGGCCGTACAGTCCGGCCTGGCATCCGCCCTCGCCTGCGCCGCCTTCGTGTTCCTCCTCGGCGGCGGGCTCATCGAGATGGGCTGCGCCTTCATCGGGGCGGGCGTCGGCCAGTGGCTGCGCAGGGTCATGCTCGGCCGTCACATCAACCAGCTCACGAGCGTCGGCGCAAGCGTGGCGGCGGCCTGCCTCGCCTACCTCTGCAGCCTCATGGCGCTCGGCCTGTTCGTCCCCGACGCGATGTCGCACGAGGCAGGCTACATCGGCGCCATGCTCTTTGTCATCCCCGGCTTCCCCCTCATCACGAGCGGGCTCGACATCGCGAAGCTCGACATGAGGAGCGGCCTCGAGCGTCTCGCGTACGCGCTCGTCGTCATCCTCGTGGCGACTCTCGCCGGCTGGCTCGTGGCATCGATGACGCAGCTGTACCCCGACGACTTCGCGCCTCTCGGTCTGTCCGTCCCCGTCGTGCTCGGGCTGAGGCTCGTCGCGAGCTTCTTCGGGGTCTTCGGCTTCTCGATCATGTTCAACAGCCCCGCGAAAACGGCCGCGACGGCGGGCTGCATCGGGGCGGTGGCAAACACCCTTCGCCTCGAGTGCGTCGACCTCGCAGGCATGCCCCCCGAGGCAGCTGCCTTCCTGGGCGCCCTGGTCGCCGGCCTTCTCGCCTCGGCAATCGGGCTGCGCCTGCGCTATCCGCGCATCACGCTCACCGTCCCGTCGATCGTCATCATGGTGCCGGGACTCTACATGTACCGCGCCGTCTACTACATGGGCATCTTCGAGACGCTCGACTCGATGAGCTGGGCCATGCGCGCGGCGATGATCGTGGTCTTCCTGCCGATCGGCCTCGCGCTCGCCCGCGTGCTCACCGACAAGCGCTGGCGCTACTGCAGCTAGCGGGTACGGGAGCGAGCACTCTCCCAAGGAGGAGAAGCCAAGTCAAGTTTCTTCGACTACTTGGCGACCAGAATCTGGCAGTGTTCTCCACCATTCGAGCGAATGGCCTCGCGAGCTTCGTCACCAGGGTCGATGTCGGTAACAATCGCGTCCACCTCGGAGATATCGGCAAACTTGACAAGCGAGACGAGCCCGAACTTGGTGTTGTCAGCCAAGACGTAGCGCTTCCGAGCGCCCTCGAAATAGGCTCGCTTTATCTCTGCCTGCTCCGGGTCCTCGGACATGAAACCGCTCGCCGCGACGAGGCCGCTCGTGGAAAGAAACGCCTTGTCAGTGTGATAGTTCCGAAGGCTGTTGAGCACGGAGACGCCCGTGGTGTAGCGATAGCCCCTGCGCATGAAGCCACCCAGGAAAAGGACGCGAGCGCTGGGAAGACGTTCCTCTGCCAGGTCGGCAACTGAGAAGTCATTGGTCACTATCGTGATGTTAAGACGAGGGTTGATGCTACGAATCAATTCGATCGTGGTGGTGCCCGTATCGACAGCGATGCAATCCCCCTCGTCGACCAGCGTCGCCGCCAGCTCACCGAGCGCTCTCTTTGCGCTCGTCATATGGCCTTTGCGCTTGCTGTAGTCGACAACCACCCCGCTCTTCTCGACCGACAAAGCTCCGCCATGACACCTGCAGAGTTTCCCCTCACGCTCGAGCTCATCAAGGTCGGCGCGAACCGTAAATTGGGAGACGCCGAACTCCTCCGAAAGGTCCGCGACGAGAACCTTCGGCTTCTGCTTGAGTCTCTCGATAATCTTCTGTTTTCTCTCTTCCGGAAAGAGCTTGTTTTCTGTCATTTCATCTCACCAAACAGTTGTCAGACCAGCTCATATTGATTCTTGAAATACAGATTTTGTTATAGTGAAAGCATCATATATATTTTAGCTCAGTCTTAAATGCACAGCGTATAAATTGACAAACATAGCAAAAACTAGGGCGCCCCCAGCGCAAATTGCGTCAGGGGCGCCCGAAGAGCTGCTGCCTAGGCAGCTGCTATCAGCCTAGCCAGGGTACACAATGGCGTTCTTGATCACAGCGCCAGACGCATGCTCGAGAATTGCCTTCTCGGTATCCTCGATGGGATATTCATTCTGGACGAATATCTCCTCAGGAAACGTCCCCATCTTGAGGAGCTCGAAAGTCGAGTTCACATACATCGGGGTCGTGTGAAACACTCCCTTGACCGTTAGCTGGGCATAGTGCATGAGGTTCGCATCGAGCTTGACCTCGGAGCCCTTCTTGAGCCCACCGAAAAGAAGCACGAATCCCGCGGGCCTTGCCATGTGCATGGCTGCCTCCCAGACAGAGGGCACGCCAGTCGCCTCGATTGCAACGTCGACGCCACGGCCATCGGGGGTGAGACTCTTGACCGCCGCGATGTTGTCCGGAACCTCGTCGACCTTGACCGTGTCGAAGGCACCAAGCCTCTTGGCGGCATCAAGGCGAGACGCTGACATGTCGCAGGCAATCACATGCGCACCACGAAGATAGGACATGCGAACGAAGCCGAGACCAATCGGACCGCAGCCATTGACAACGACGTAGTCGCCGATCTCAATCGGGCAGTTGGCCGTTCCGTACACCGAGCAGGCCATGGGCTCGAGGAGAGCCGCCTGCTTGTAAGACATGCTGTCTGGGAGACGGAACATGTTCATTGCGACGATTGGGGCAGGAATGAGCTGGTACTCGGCGTACGCCCCGTTTTCGAACTGGTTCTGGATCAAGTGCTCACACATTGATTCATCCCCGCGCTTGCAGTAGTAGCAGTGCCCGCACGGAGCGGAGTTATGAGCGACGACACGCTCGCCCACGTGAAAGTTCTCGACACCGGAACCGACTGCATACACGATTCCCGATGCCTCGTGGCCGAAACCGAAGGGAGGCTCATAGCGATAACCCCGCTTGTACGTCTTTACGTCGGTTCCGCACGTAAGCGTCACCTTGTTCTTGATGACGACCTCGCCCGGTCCGGGTTCTGGAATGGGAGCCTCCTCTACGCGGATGTCCCCGGGCGAATAGAACATGACCCTCTTCATAGTGCTCTCGCTCATAAGATGCACGTGCTCCTTCATTGGATGTCAAATCCCACATAGTCAATGGACGATACGAATGTTCCTCACACCACCTCACCTGGGTGCGATTAGTCCTGGGACGTCTCCCCCTCGGGACGGCCCGGCTTTTTCCTCGCCTTTCCTGAGAACATCTCCTCGGTAATACCCTTGCTGCGGTATATCTCGGGAATCGGCACGGCTTCAGATGACTTGACAACGACATAGGCCATGACCGCAGCAATTGCGGTTGCCACAAGGCTCTGCGTCGTGAATGCCAGAAAGAGCATGTACGCGTCGATGAGAACCAGTAGACACCAAGCTATCGTGCGAATCTTCTCCTGCATGCTCTGTCCTTAGCTCGTCCCAGATACCAAGGAGGACGATTGCATTCCTACTTGTTTGCGATCTCGATGCCCATACGCTCCGCCGCAGCCTTCTCCTCGTTCTTCTGGTTCTTGAAGAAGGGGAAGCAGAGGGCGAAGAAGCCCACGAGCGCACCGATGCCGATGAAGTTGCCACGGCACGCCTCGACGGCTGCCCAACGAATCTCTGCGATATCCATGCCCCACCAGGCGAGCTGGAGACCATTCGCAGGGAGAGTTCCGCCGACTTCGTTGGCAAGCTGGGTGAGCATGGGTGCAAAGTCAGAGGCGGACCAGCACAGGATGGGAACCATGAGCCAGGAGATGAGAACCATCTTGCGGAGGTCGCCCTTGCAGGACACGAAAGCGGCGGCGCAGACGCAGACGTTCATGAGGTTACCGAACGGGAGGACGGTGTTGCCAGGAAGAACGAGCGCGACGCCGATGGCAACGGGAATCGTCAGGATGATGGCGACCCAGATCTCGGAGTTGCCCGCGAGAATAGGCCAGTCGAGACCAATGACCATCTCACGTCCTGGGAAACGCTTCTGAACCCAGCCCTGCGAAGCCTCTGAAATGGGCGTCAGGGCGGTCATGAAGAGCTTGGAAACCATCGGGAAGAGCGTGAGAGCGGTACCGGCCATGACACCAGTTGCCAGCGCAGCGCTGCCCTGGCCAGCGACAAGACCGATGACCGTGCCGAGAATGAATCCAATGACGTGGTTCTCGCCGAAGATGCCGATCTTCTCCTGCATGGCAGCGGTGTCAAGCTTGGTCTCCTCGGGGAAGACCTTGTCGAGAAGGCGGGCGATGGGATAGAAGATGATGTTCGAAAGGAACATGGGGTGCGGCATGCCAATGCCGGGGCAGCCCGTGAGCTCCTGGATCTGATACTTCGTCGCATCGGAGTTCTTGAGCTCGAGAATGACCTGGATGCCACCAGCAACGAAGCCGGCGACGACGCTTCCGGTGACGCAGTAGATCAGGAACGCGGTGAAGCCCTGGTTGGCGACGTTCCACATATCAACGTTCAGGGTGTCCGTCTTGTTGATGAGCAGCATGATGACGTTGATGCCGATCTGGATGACGAACATAAGGAAGACATACGGCCAAGACCAGACCAGACTCAGCGCGGGTGACCAGCCCATGTCAAGAGCGGTGAGTTGAATGCCGGTCGCCTCGACGAACCCCTGAATGGGCTGTCCGACGGACGTCGACATATAGCTGACAACGAGGTTGATGCCGACGATGGCGACGCCGAGCGTGAGACCCGCAGAGAAGGCCTTCGCAGGCTTCAGGCCAACCACGAGGCCAATCAGGAATACGACCAGGGGCATGAACACCGAGGAGCCGAGATTGAGGATTGCCTGAAAGACTGTCTGCAATACTTCCATATTTCCCTCCGCTGTTATTCGTTCGGTTCTATAGGCCGAGCTTTTCCACTATCTGCTTGAAGCAGGCGTCCGTCCCAACGCCGGTCAGGAACGGCATGCCGTTGATGACGGGGATTGGCGCATCGATGACCTTGCCTCTGACCGGCGTGATTGAGACATAGAGGTCTGATCCCGCAAAGTAGCTGCTAAGCGATTTGATGTCCACCGGTTCGCACTTCGCCTTGTTTGCCAGACCGGCGTCCTTGAGGCGCGCGTTGATCTTCGAGGCGACAGTTGCAGATGAGGCAATGCCCCCACCACAAGCAACAATGATCTTCTTCATGAATACCTCCCTCCATGCATCTCTCAGTTTTCGGCGCGACACAAAGCTCCTGACAGAAACACCTCGCCAACTCAGTCCGGCAACCGGGACTAGATGACGACGTTCGCAGCCAAGTCGACGATTGCGTCGACGAGCGCACGGGCATCGTGCAGCCCTGCAAGCCGTTCCATGGAAGTCGGCTCGGCAAAGAGGCATATCAGCTTCTGAAGAACGGCAAGATACTCGGCGTCACCTTTTGCGACCAGCATGAACGCCATGTCAATAGGTACGTCCACCTCGCCATCCCCCATCTCCTTGAAATTGACCGGGGTGGCAAGCCTTGCGATGACGATGGCGGGGACAACGACGTGGTCCTGCACCATCGCGTGAGGAATCGCGACTTTCAACACCGATGTTGGGAGACCAGTGGGATAGAGGTCTTCTCGCTGGATGACATCCTCCGCATAGCCCTCCGTCGCGAACCCCTTCTCAATGGCAACCGCGGCCATCTGCCTGATGAGATCATTACGAGAGCCGGCATGGACGTCAAAGAGCACCGCGTCTTCGTGGAACAGGTCTGGAAGCGAGACTGAGTGTGCCATTGGTTCCTCTATGTATGTGTCGGATAGGACCGGGCTGTTCGAGGACATCAGAACGCAGCCGAGAGACCAAAGTGGGCAGCAAGGTCCTTGAGCTGGCCCTCGTTGATGCAGTGCTTGGGCTTCCCGTTGACCGCGACGTAAACGTGGGCGTTCTTATCGACGGTCTCGATGAGACCTATCGCCTCGTCGAACGAATCGCCGCTCGAGAAGATGCCGTGATACGGCCAGACGACGATGCGATAGCGCTCCATCTTCTTTGCCGTGAGAGGTCCGATCTCACCCTCGCCGCAGACCATCCACGGCAGGACGCCGATGCCGTCAGGAAAAACCAGGATGCACTCGGAGTTGAGCGACCAGAGCGTCTCCGTGAACGACTTCTCGTCAAGGTCGGCAATGGTCGTCATCGCGTTGAGGTACGTCGGGTGCGTATGCATGACGAGCCGATTGCCGGGATTGGAGCCGAGGCGTGAGGCGTGGCACAGCAGATGTGCAGGGAGCTCGCTCGTGGGGCGACCGACGCCGTTGTCATATCCCCAGAGGATGTCATAGCTGCCCTCGTTGACGCGGATGATGCCCATATCGCGTTCGGCGCGTTCGACAATGGTGCGGAACTGTCCGCCCGTTCGTGTGATGAGAAACGACTTCCCGACGAGACCGGCCGTGTCGTATCCAAACGGCACGCGAACGGGCTGAGCCATGAAGAAGGGCTCGACCTCGGCGATGTCAGCATCACTGAGGAGGTAGCTCATGTTGCCTGCATGACATTCGCCCCAGCCGGCCTCCCAGAAGTAATGACACGACGTGACTGCTTCTCTCATGAGCGGTAGATCCAGAATCCCTGCCATTTCCATCCCTTCTCATCTGCACAAATATTGAACGTATTGTGATTGATTATCTACTTTCATCTACTTTTGTCTATACCTATCTTGGTTAATTTAGCGTACGGTAGATAAATGTCAATCATCGGTAGTGCTGTCGCGGATGTCCTGGCGAATCTCGACTCACACCAAAGAGCATCTACGGACCAACGGCTCCGCAGTGAACGTACGTAGAGAATGCCGTGTGTTCTCCTACTCAATTGACCTTGCAATATCGGAAAAGATAGTTCCGAGGGCGAATGCACCCGCGTCGGGATAGCCGATGCTGCGTTCTCCGACGGTTCCCGCACGGCCCATGCGGGCGACGATCTGTTCCGTCGCCTTCGCTCCTTCCACGGCAGCCAGAGCTCCGACACGAAGGGCGGTCCTGACGTCGACACCTCTTTCTGCGGAATCACGTAACGAGTCCGCGCAGGGAACGAGAGCATCGATGAGGGTCTTATCGCCCACGGCGGCACCTCGGCCGAACGAGCGCTCGCCTGTCTTCTGGATTCCGACGACAGCGGCCTGCATAAGACAAGCGAATTCCGATAACGAAAGCTCGACTTTGTCTCCAGCGCATTTTCCAGCAGCATGGAAGGCGGAGCCCCATATTGGGCCAGAAGCCCCGCCACAATACTCCATGATCACGAGCGAGCAACCACAGAGGAAGTCACCAATGCTCGTGGTGTGATGTTGGATGAGGTCTTCCCACTCGGATTGTAGTTGACGGAAACCCTTTGCGACGCTCATGCCAAAGTCACCGTCGCCCGCATGGGAGTCAAGCTCACAGAAGGCGACCTCGTTCTCGATAACACAACACCCCATCCTGTCAACCATGTGGACTATGTTCCCAAGGCTGAGGCGCTCACCCTCGAGTACCGCGGTCTCTGGACTGGGTGCGGACAGATGGTCAGGAGACAAGACCGAATCCTCAGGCGGGATGACGTCACAGAAAGAAGTGGCTGGCACTGCCCCCGTAACCTTGAATGCATTCGCGTCAGCAGGGGCATCGATGAGGGATCGTAGGTGGTCGGTCATCTTCATGAGAGTGACGGACGCGCCGAGCATGTCAATGCTTGTCATGTAGTTACCCACGAACGTGCGATGCACGGAAATGCCGTGCTCATCAAGAACCCGCCGAACCGACGTATTGAGGACGAAGAGCTCCATGAGAGGTGTCGAGCCGAACCCGTTCACCATGACGGTGACATCATTGACTCCCGAGGTGCCAAACTCTCCGAGAAGGGCTTCGACCGTGCGGCTCGCAAGCTCATCCGCCGTAGCAGACTTCTCGCGCCTTATCCCTGGCTCTCCATGAATGCCGACGCCGTACTCCATCTCGTCCTCAGCGATATCGAAAGTCGGAGTGCCCTTTGCGGGCACCGTGCATGAGCTCAGCGCGAAACCGATGGTCTTCAGGTTGGCAATTGCCTCCTCGGCGGCTGCCTTTACTCCGGCGAGTGACTCGCCTGCTTCGGCAGCTGCGCCGGCGACTTTATGGACGAGCACCGTGCCCGCCACGCCGCGACGGCCAACCGTGTACAGGCTGTCTTGCACAGCGATATCGTCGTCGACCTTAACGAAATCGACGTCGATGCCATCCTCCCTGGCGAGCTCGGCGGCGTTCGTGAAATTCATCACGTCGCCCGAATAGTTCTTTATGATCAGCAGCGTGCCTTTTTCGCTCCTTGCCGCCTTGATCGCCTCGTAGACCTGAACCTGAGATGGCGAGGCGAACACATCTCCGCAGACGGCGACATCGAGCATGCCCCTCCCAACATAGCCGGCATGGGCTGGTTCATGTCCTGACCCACCGCCGGAGATGAGGGTGACCTTGTCCTGGGCGATCTCGCGCTTCTTCACGAAATGGTAGGTGCGGTCGAACTCGAGCTCGGGATATGCGAGCGCGATGCCTGCGCCCATCTCTGAGACGACGTCCTCTGGTCGATTGATAATCTTCTTCAAAGCACGGCCCCCATCCCGACAGAGCCACAAGGACTGACTCCGCCGACATTGGAGTCCTCCTGAATCGTGGCTACTTTTATCTTTGTTACATTCTTCTTTATCTAGTTTTAACTGACTATTCGAAGGCATAAGAAGATTATCAGAGATATTCGCGTCCTAGAAAAGAAGACTTTGAGTGGATGAAAAGAGACCGCAGACGGCAAGAGACCGTTCACACGTCCAAGGAGAAGCTCGATGTGAAAGGAGCGCTGGGAAGGGCAGCCCTCCTCGATAGCATCAAGTAGCAATAGAGAGGTATCTGGATGCTCAAACGCGCTCGCGGGGTGGTGACCTTGGCACCACCCCGCGTGGAAATACCGTGCCAGAGGCAGAAGAGCCGCCTCGCAGGCATTCGGAATCAGTTGAACCAGCTGGCACGCGTTTGAATCAGCCGAAGAGCAAGCCGCTCGGGTGCATCCGTCTCGTGCCCCTCAGAGTCATCCGTCTGCTTCATCGGCCTCGCGCTCGCCCGCGTGTTCACCGATAAGCGCTGGCGCTACTGCAGCTAACGGACACGAGAAATGGACGCCCCGCTGTCCCTACATGTTCATCGTAATCTCGAGATGATAGAGGTCGGCTCTGAAGTAGGCACGAACAAACTCCCGAGGTCTTTCGCTCGTGTCGAACGAATGCCTGCGGACGTAGAGGAGAGGACTTCCCTCGCTGATACCGAGAAGCTCCGCCCGACGAGCGTCGGCAGTCACAGAGAAGATCTTCTCCGTCATGTATGCCCATCTCACGTGAGAGACATCCCTGAGGTAGACCCTCAACGATTCCTCCGAGAAATCCCTGTTTATCGCATCGGGAACTAATTTCTCCTCAAGGTAGTTGGCTTCGATGTAGTAAGCCTTCTCTCCGGAAAAGCGCACGCGCTCGAGGTTGAAAACGGGCGTACCCTCCGCCAGGTTCAGCGCTGTGGCAACCTCTTTGTCAGCTGGAATGATATGTGATTCGATGACCCTCTTCTCGGGCGGAACCTTGTCATCCTCGCTCTTGCGGATGTAGCTTGCGGCACGACTGGGCGATATGTTGGGGTAGTTCGAGATGACCTTCGAACCATATCCCCTGCGCTTCTGAATGAGACCATCGTTTGCAAGCATCTCCATCGCCTTGCGGGCGGTGATTCTGCTCGTCCCATATTGTCCCATCAGTTCCGTCTCGGACGGGATGAGATCACCAACAGAGTAGACCCCATTGACGATGTCCTGGAAGAGAATGTTGTACAGCTGATAGTAGAGCTGCTCCTTGCCGCTGAAGTCGAGCTCCCTCATTGTGTCATCCCTCCTCGCTCTCACCTGTTGCCTATTGTATCCACCAAACAGGAGACGGGGGACGGCTTCGGATGTCATTTCTTCTCGTTCTCGAGGACATCGTCAATCTGGGTTAGAATCACTCCATAATCAACCTTTGAATAATCAGTCACGTCAACCTCGATGAGTTTACCAAGACAGAACGTGTCATATCCTCTCGTCGTACAGCGCTTTCTGAACTCATCAAGCGTCACGAAGCAGTCCGCATGCTCACGGTCGGCGACAACGTCTCCCCTGTGGTATTTGCTCACGAGATGAGCGACGTTCCGGGAGGGGTCAAGGTCCCTCGAACGCGAGCGCGCATAGAGAACGTCAATGTCCCCAACCAACCTAACCGTAAGCACCTGGTATCCATTGGAACGGGCAAGCTCTTGGAGACGGAAACGCTGTTTCTCGCTGAAGGGATAGTCAGAGATAATGTCCCTGCCCATTCCCATCGTCCTCGAGAGCCGCGCATAGACTAACTCCCATGCCCTGAGCTCAAGACTGGTCTTTTCCTCGATGTTGTTAAAACCTTCGGCATCCCAGAGCGATTCCTTTATCTCGTCTTGGGAGATAACTGCCATTTTGGGGTGTCTTCCAAGAATAAGATTACGGAGATAGGACTTCCCCGTTGCGGGATATCCCGCGAGAAGAACGAGCGTGCCTCGCATTTCTCCTCCATAGCGCTCAATAATCAGACGGGCTCCGGTGACACCAGAACGCCACCGGAGCCCGTCCGTCTGGTAGATTCAAAGAGTGCTAGGAGCCTAGTCCATCCACTCTCCACCGGTCAGCTTGATCGACTGGCCCGTGAGGTAGCTCGAGTTGTCCGTGAGGAGAAAGACGGCCGTGTTGATGACGTCCTGAATCTCGACGAGACGATGCATGGGGATGCTCTTCTTGAAGTACGACATGACCTCTTCTGGATCGAGATTACGCTTCTTGGCGTACTCGTACTTGAGCTTGTCCCACATCTCCGTAGGCACGATACCTGGGCAGATAGAGTTCACGCGAATGTTCTTGTCGGCAAACTCCTTCGCAACGGACTCAGTGAGGCCCTGGACGCCAAACTTGCTCGCGCAGTAGGCGGCCTGCCAGGTACTCGCCTTCTTCCCCGAGAGCGAGGACATGTTAAGAATCACGCCGCCGCCATGTTCAAGCATCTTCGTGATGGCAACCTGACAGCAGAGAAACGTTGCCTTGAGGTTCACGTCCATCGTCAGTTCCCAGAGTTCAACAGACGTGTCAAGAAACGGCACCATCTTCGAGACCCCCGCGGAGTTCACCCAGGAGGTGATGGGCCCGAACTCCCCTTCGGCCTCATCGGCCGCAGCCTGAATCGAACCCTTGTCGGTCACATCAACGTGGTGGAAAGACGCTGTTCCGCCATCCTCGCGGATGCCCTTTACGACCTCCGCAGCTTTCTCATCGTTGAGATCGAAGATTGCGATCTTCGCACCTCTCTTGGCGAAGTCCTTTGCCATTGCTGCGCCCATCCCGCTTGCGCCGCCCGTGATGACGAAAATCTTGCCATCCATTCGCTCAGTGTTCATGATTCCTCCTGTCGAAGGCAGTCGTGCCTTGACCTTGTAGTGTTGTTCTAGTTGAGGTACTCCGCGACGCTGACGGGTCTGTCCTGTGGCATTACCTGGACGAACACGTTCACGTCATGCTCGAGAAGTTTACGGAACTGATCGTTCTCCTCGGGACTCGTCGAGATGTTCTTGTAGAGGACGGAACGATCCTTGCGCGCACCCATACCGCCAACATCGACCTCATCGATTCCAATGCCATGCTCGACAAGATAGAGGAGGGCATCTGGACCTTTAACGAGCAGAATCGTCGGCGCATCGAGCCCCTGCGAAAAGAACTCGACGCCTTCCTCCCTCGTGAATATGCCGATGGCGATTTCCTCAGGAATTGCCGTCTCGAGCACCTCGATCATGTATTCGTCAGCTGCAGTCCTATCGTCAACAATCACAACCTGGTCGGCATGCCTGTTCTTGATCCACGCGGTCATAATCTGGCCATGGATGAGACGATCGTCAATCCTTGTGAGCACTAAGTTTTGCATGGCTCCTCTTTCCCGATACATCTGGACTAATTGTCTTGAAGCCAAGCGCGAGAGGCGACTCGGCCTTTTCCAGAAGCGACTCGATTGTGTCGCTCTCGTCCCTGTCCATGGCGAGCGTCATGAGCATTGGCATGTTGACTCCGGCCACAATACCGATCCTGAACTTGCTCCGGAGATAGACGGCACTGTTGAACGGTGTGCCACCAGCAATGTCCGCAAGGACGAGTGCGCCTCGAGAATCCTCCTCGACACACCTGGTGAGAATCTCCGTAAGCCTCTCCCTGTATTCCTCGGGAGACGTACCAGGGATGAGACCCAGAGTTCGGATGCCGAAGTCTCCCCCACAGACCATTTCCAGCGTGTCCAGAAGACCGTCGCAGAATCTTCCGTGGCTGATGACCACGACTTGAATCATGTGGACCTCCTTCCCGTAGATACTTCGCAGTGATGCGCTCTATCCCATGTAGCTAAAGATACCGAGGAAGTATCCAGCGATACCGATGGCAAAGATGGCGAGGATGATCCACACGGTATTGATCTTCTTCTTGAGCATCCACCAGACAAGCAGCGTCAGCGCAAGGGGAATGATTCCAGGGGCAAGCGAGTTGAGAACGCTCTGAAGGCTCGTGCTGCCACCACCCACGGCAAATGTGACTGGCGTGCTGATGAGAACTCGGCTATAGGCCATCGCACCGACGACCATGAGGCCAACGATGCTGAACGCATTGACGATACGATCAATCGTCCCGTTCTTGAGAATCCTCAGGAGGGAGGACTTACCCTGCTTATAACCGGTCATGAACATGAAGTAGCCGCAGCCGAAGATTGCAGCCTCGAAAATGATGAAGGAGAGGACGGGACCGAGATAGCTTCCGTCGAGAGCCATCGAGCAGCCGATGCCGAACAGTGTCGGAAAGAGAATGCCCTGCATGACCGTATCGCCGATTCCCGCAACGGGTCCCATGAGGCCGGTGCGCACCGCATTGATGTCCTCGGCAGTGACGTTTTCCCCGTTCGCGCGTGCCTCTTCCATCGAGCAGGTGATGCCGTTGATGATTGGACCGATCGTGAATACCTCGGAGTTGTAGAACACCAGATACTTCTTGAGCTCTTCAACGCGACGCTCGTTCGTGTCGTAGAGGGCACGAATCGGGGTAATCATGAGGTTCGCGATGCCGAGCGCCTGAAGACGCTCGTAGTTGTAGCATGCCTCAGTGCTCGTAGACCAAAGCCATGTCTTGACGAGCGTGGACTTAGAGAGCTTCTTTGAGTATTCGACAACGGGTCGTGGCTCATCATCAAGAGCAGGAGCATCCTGGACCTCGACGGTCTTGACGTCCTTGTTGACGGACAGACGCTTCACTGCCTTCGTGGCACCCTTCTGAACGGTTTCGTTTCCCGTTAGGAAGAAGATGATTGCGATGATGGCAGCAAAAATCGAGATGGCGGTCAGGCCAAGCCCAGAGTAGGCAGCGAGGAAGAAGCCACCGAAGAACCAAGGGACGAGCTTCGGCTTGCCGAGGTAGTTGAGGAGCATGGCGATACCAAGGGCGGGCATGATTCCGCCGACAACCTGAAGAGCGCTAATAACGCTTCCTGGCACAGAGCTGATGAGCCCCTGTGCCCAGCCGCTTCCGAACATGACCATGAGAAACACCGGCACACCATAGAGCAGTACCGCCATGCAGAACGAGGGAACGAAGTTCATGAGACGGACACCACGGATGTTGCCCTTCTCGAGCATCTTGTCGGCCTGGTGAATCCATGCCGCGTTGACGGTCATGTACACCTGGTTCTGCAGAAGGCCAAGCATGCTGAGGGGGATTGCAAAGGTCGCCGCCATGGTCGGATCGGCGCCGGACAGGATGACCATCACGGTGCCATAGATGCCAGCAGTGATCGTGTTACTTGGCATTGTGCCACCGGCAGAAATCCACCCAAGGTAAATAAGCTGGATGTTGGCGCCCGCAAGCATGCCCGTCATGGGATCGCCCATGAAAATGCCGACGAGAAGGCCAGTGGTCAGAGGGTAGACCAGACACTTGGTGACAGGCCCAAAGAACCACCACTGGCCCATGGTCGCCAACAGGGCGACGAGAAGCGCGGAAGCTACTGTCATTGTTCGCTCTCCTAACTTGAACTGGATACTATCGTACGTGCAAAAACGATGTCCGTTGTTCTCCAAAGTCCCGAGCATACGCGTCGGGAGAATTCTGCGGACAAGAGGCAGGGCTACCGTTCACCACTCAAGCGGACCATGACCTTACCCCTTCGTGCGTTCTTCTGCGTTGCCAGCTCCACCCCCATTTCCTCAAGAGTTAGCTCTGCACTGATAAGGCTCCTCGTGTCAATTCGTCCGCTCTCGAGAAGACGAATGGCTCGATTGGTACTACGGGGATTGAGATAAGAGGTATAGATGCTCAACTCTTTGGCATATGCCTCGAACTGATTGAAGCTGACTCGGCTCTCAGGGTTACCGAGACCGAAGAGAAGCACCTTGGAACTCTTCCCAGCAACGTGAATCGCCTGCTCCATAGTCGTGCCAAGGCCGATGCACTCGATGACATAGTCGATGTTTCTCGACGAGCAAAGCCCTTCGATTGCGTCATCGTCTACCGCATGCGTCGCGCCGAGGCGCAGGGCAAGCTCTCGCTTGCTCTCCTCCTTCTCTACGACAATCACCTCGAAGGGACTCGTTGCAAGAACGAGCTGCAGCATGAGAGAACCCATCGCACCCATTCCGAAGAGCACCACTGTCGAGCCGCTCCTCATGTCCAGGAGATCCATCCCATGAATCGCACATGACAGAGGCTCAGCGAAGGCAGCCGCCTCAAGATCAAGGGAGTCAGCGACGTGATAGACGTTCGACTCGGGTGGACATACGAAGTCAGAAAAGCCTTTGGCAACCCCATGACGATGGATGCAGAAGTTTGGAAGACCCTTTTGGCACCATATGCACTTTCCGCAGCTCCAGCTTGGATCGCACGCGACTCGATCGCCAGGCTTGAAACCTTCGCAGTCTGGTCCTACCTCCACGACAACTCCCGAGCACTCATGACCCAAAATGATTGGGGGAATGACGATGCTTGCGCCGTTCATGCCCTGGAACTTATGGACATCCGTCCCACACAGGCCGCACCAGGCCACCCGAATCTTGACCTGATCGCCTTCCGGCGTTGGCTCGGGAATGTCTTTGACCTCGTACGCGAGGTTGCCCATGTAGTAGCCGGCCCTCATTGCCTTCTCCCTAGTCGATGTTCTTGAAGAGGCTGATTTTGTGCTCAACGACCTCGTCGATGACGTCGAGACAGGGGATGACGTTCTCGCGATTGGAAGTGTTGACCTTGTTCGCGTCGTAGCATTCCTTCGCCTTGGCATTCCATTGCACGAGAAGCTCGGTGCCGACATTGAACTTGCGGATACCTAGGTTGATAACTCGCCTGACATCCTCGTCCTTGACACCAGTTCCTCCATGGATGACGAGTGGGATATCGACCGCATCATGGATCTCTGCAAGCCTCTTGAAGTTGACGTCCGTCTTTGACTTGTACTGACCATGGCTCGTACCAATGGCAACCGCGAGGGCGTCAATGCCCGTCTTCTCGACGAATTCCGCAGCAACGGAAGGATTGGTGTACTTGATGTCATCGGGGTTTACGGCAATACCATCCTCGGTGCCTCCGATGGTTCCGAGCTCTGCCTCTACGCTCACGCCAGCCTTGGCCGCATACTCGACAACCCTCTTTGCACCAAGGATGTTCTCCTTAAATGGAAGCGCTGACCCATCGAACATCACCGAGCTATATCCCGCGTCAATCGCCTTGCGGATTTCGTCATAGTCCTTTGCGTGATCGAGATGAAGAACGACATCAGCACCATATTCGTCGGCCATTGATTTGCAGATGGCAACGAGGTTCCGATGGCCGATGAAATTTGCCGTCCCGCAGCTCGTCTGGATGATGACCGGAGTCTTCTGCTTTACGGCTGCACGAATGATGGCGGGCGTCATCTCAAGGTTGTGCGTGTTGAAAGCCCCGACCGCCATGTTCAGCTCGGTTGCCTCTTGAAGTACCTCTCTCAATGTCGTGTACATGCTCTTCCTCTCCTGGTCGCTTTGCCCATCGATGGCCTGCGAAAACGAATCGTCATCTTTGGTGATTGTCATAATATCATAATATTAGTATGTTTAAGAATTCTCTTTCGCTTTCGCGTTCGCAGACTCAAACCAGCCGCTTGCCGACGAGCAAAGGGGAAAGTGCAGTTTCAAATCCGTTGACGAGAAATTTGACCCCCTGACGATGTGCTTGGAGGCGCAACGCCAGGGGGTCACAGTTGTCGGCAGTAGTTTCTCAAGGTGAACAAGGAACACGGGAGGACGAGTCTCCGCAAGTCGCCAAATAAGACAGCGAATGCGGAAATCGCGTGCTCACCGACAAGCGCTGGCGCTACTGCAGCTAGCGGGGCGCGCCGCGGTCGCTCACGCATCCAGGCGCCTCACCAGGTCATGAAACTCGCTTCGATAGGAATCGTCCAAGTTCGCGCCGTCGAGAATGTCGAGGACGCTGTCCGTCGTACTCGTGCCCTTGTTCTCGGAGTCGTTCACGATCATCCCGAACTCGATGACCGCGCTCGCAAAGCGCCAGTCGTCGCTGGGAGCGCTCGTGACGTCCTTCTCCCCTATCGGGTACTCGCTCAGCTTGGACTCGCTCTCGCCGGGGTCCTTGGAGCGCACGTTGAGCGTGAGCCATTCGCCGTTCTCGACGCCCGTGGCGTCATCATTGCCGTACTTCGACGTAATCGCGGAGAAGGGGTCGTACGGGGAGTCGGCACAGATGATCTCGTAGGCGACGGTCACGCTGTGCCCGTATCCCACCTCGCCGGCGTCGACGGAGTCATCGGCGAAGTCCTGCGTGTCGAGCTCGCGATTCTCGTATCCCACCTGACGGTATCCCCTCACGTACGCGGGGTTGAACTCCACCTGCAGCTTCACGTCGTCCGCGCAGGTGACGAGTGTCGACGTCAGGTCATCGCCGAACACCTTCTCGGCCTCCTCGAGACAGTCGATGTAGGAGTAGTTTCCGCCACCGTCATCGGCGAGCGTCTCCATCTTCGTGTCCTTGTAGTTGCCCTCGCCGAAGCCGAGCACGGACAGGTAGACCCCCGTGTCCTTCTTGCCGGCAACGTAGTCGGAAAGGTCGCTCTCCGAGGTCATGCCGACGTTGAGGTCACCGTCGGAAGCGAGGATGATGCGGTTGTTCCCACCCTCGATGAAATGCGACTGCGCGATGTCGTAGGCCCGCTCGAGCCCCGCCCCGCCGTTCGTGAACCCATCGGCCTCGAGGTCGTCAAGCGCGTCGAGAATGGTCGTACGGTCACTGGCGGGGGTGCCGTCGAGAATGACGCGGTCGCTGCCGGCGTAGGTGACGATAGACACCGTATCGCTGGGATTGAGGTTATCGACGAGGTAGGAGAACGACCGCTTGAGAAGGCCCAGCTTGTCCGGGCTATCCATCGAGCCAGAGGTGTCAATCAGGAAAACGAGGTTGTTGCCCCGCGTCTCCGCATAGTCGAGGTCTCGAGTCTTGAGGCCCATGACGAGCAGCTTGGTATCGGGATTCCATGGGCAGTCGGCGATCTGGGCGGTCACCCCGAACACGTCCGAACCCGAGGGGTCAGCATAGTCGTAGTCAAAGTAGTTGAGCATTTCCTCGATGCGCACCGCACCGCTGGGGATGTCCTCGGCGGTGTAATCCTCGCTGATCATCCGCCTGAGGTTGGCGTAGCTCGCCGTATCCACGTCAGCGGAGAACGTCGAGTAGGGGTCGCTTGCCGTGCTGGTGAACCCATGCTCGACTATCGCGGCGTACTCCTCGGTGTTCCAGGCAACCTCTGGCTCGTATGGAACATCCGACCCGTAGGAATCGCCGTATCCCGATGCGCTATCCGCAGCCGCGCTGGATTCACTCCCCGCCGCACCAGAGGATTGCGTAGCACCGCTTTTCTCGTATCCCGTCTGGGAAGTCGCGCAACCGCACGTCGACACCGCGAGAACGATGCTGAGCAGGATGGCCATGGTCTTTCTCATGATGCTCTCCCTTCGATTCGTCTTCCGCTACCTCTGATACGAGCGAAGGGAACGAATCGTCGGGAGAAATTATCAAAGCGTTCTAGATCTACAACCGAGCGTGGCTCATTCCTGCGTCACGACGAAGAGCGCCCAGTCGCTCGCGCCCTCGCGTTGGACGGCGACCGCCCGCCCCTGGGAAATCCCCGAAATCGTTTGGAATGATGCAGAGACGACGTCGCCATCTTCGAGGTTCAGCTCTGTGGCTACGGCAGAACCAGCGAGCGAGCTTTCGGGTAGAGTCATCGGGAGCCCCACGTCCGCGGCCTCCTCCGCTGTCGCGACGTGGTAGACGACCCCGTCGATGGTGAGGGAGGCGCCCGCGAGGTTGTCACCAGGGAAGCTGTCCGCGGTGGTCGACGAGGTCCCGGAACTCGAGGCACTCGATTCCGCCTTCGTGGAATCGGTCATAGCGCTCGAAGCGCTGCTGCTCGCGGAGGAGCTGGAAGAACCTGACATCATCGGGAGCGCGACGGCCCCGATGCCTGCAACGACGAGAAGACAGGCCGCTATGCGCAGGAGCACCGTGCGGGTCGGCGTGGCACCACGGCGCCGCGCGTCGGATATGGTCGGTAGGTCTTCCGCACCACGCAAGGGCTTATCGCCAGGCGAGACTGGCTCTTCGGCGCCTTGGGCAACCATCCGCTCGCGCTCCGCCAGAAGCGAGTCGAGCATGCGCTGCCTCGAGGCATCGTCAACGTCAACGCTGTCAAACGCCTTGACGATTCTCTCATCCCTCATGCCATCTCACCTCCAAGCCTCTCTCTCAGTAGCGCGCGTGCCTCGCTCAGGTAGCTCCGTATCGTGGAGGGAGGCTTCCCGAGCGCTCCCGAAATCTGGTCCGTGCTCCAGCCCTCGTAGTAGTACAGGTAGACGACGTCCTTGTACTTCTCGTCAAGGGAAAGCACGACGTCGAGCGTTGCGTCGTATTCCTGGGGCTTTGCCTCAGGCTCCGGGATGGCGTCCAACGGGACGTTCTTCCTGACGGATGCCTTCAGGACGTCCTTGCACAGGTTGGCAGAGACGCGGATGAGCCACGCCTTCTCGTGTTCGCCGCTTTCGAACGACGCGCCGCTCCTCAGGAGCCGAAGAAAGACGTTTTGGGTGGCGTCCTCCGCATCGGCACGATTTCCCAGGTAGGAGTAGCACACACGATAGACCGTGCTCACCTGACGGTTGTAGATTGCCTCTATGTCGTCAAACGCTCGCGAATACGTCGCCACGGACCCTGCTCACCCCCTCATCAAGAATACGAGTCGGAAGGCGTAAACGTCGGAGGAGTTTCACGGGACATCATGATACGGAATCGGCGGGAGGCCGTTTCCGACAGGCGCCACGGTGGTCGCGGCTGCCGCATGGCGAGAAGGACGCCGGGGTCCGTCTCATTGCGACAGGCCCCGTGATGAGGACGCACGTGATACCGCGAAAGACAGGATGAGGCTACCTCTCGACATAGACGATCGGCTTGACCAGGTCCCTCGGCTTGTTGGCCATGGTCCAAAAGGCTTCCTCGATCTTGTCGAGCCCGTCGAAGGTGTAGTTGAGCAGTCTGCCAGGATGAACGCGGTCGCACTTGATGAGCTCGAGCATCTTCTGGACGCGGTAGGCACCACCCGGGCAGAAGCCGTTCTTGATCGTGATGTCAGACTCGCCGAGACCGAACAGCATGGCGGGCACGGTGTACGTCTCCGTGGACGAGATGCAGGCGATGCTCGAGATGTTACCGTTGCACCGAACGAGCTGGAGGGCCTGGTTCATGCAATCCACGTCATGAATCGCGATGATGGCACGGTCGACCTGGCCACCGTTGACATCGAGAATCTGCTTGACCGTATCGCCGTCCCTGTAGCTGATGATGTCCGTCGCACCGTACTCCCGAGCGAGCTTCACGCAGTTGGGACGCGTGCCGACGGCAAAGATGCGCCCGGCTCCGGGCAGCCGTGCGGCGGCGACGGCAATGAGGCCGACAGGACCGATGCCAAAGACGACGACCGTATCGCCGAACTGGATGTTCGCGTTTTCGGCAGCATAGAAACCGGTCGACATCATGTCGACGGTCATGAGGGCGTCCTCGACCGAAACCCCCTCGGGCATGTGGACGAGGTTGGCGTTGGCGTTGTTGACCTTGAAGTGCTCGGCGAACACCCCATCATGGGTGATCATGAACTTGAAGCTCTTGATCCAGCCGGTGTCATGGGCGTTGTTGATGCCGCGCTCCTGGAGCGACGGCTCCTCCCAATCGGGCGTTCAGCACGGCACGACCACGCGGTCATCGGGCTTGAACTTGGTCACGAGCTCACCGACCTCCTCGACGATGCCGAGCGACTCGTGCCCGAGGATGACGTTGGGCAGGTCAAGGTCATTGATGATGCTCGTGTCAGAGGAGCAGGGGGCGACCGCCGTAGGCCTGATGATGGCGCCAGTGGTCCGCATGTCGGAGCGTCCTTCTCAATCCAGCCGGCCTTGCCCTTTGAGAGCATCGCGAATCCCTTCATGAGAACTCCCCTCTGCCGCGCCACGCGCGGATTGCATGATAACCTGTCCTATCAAACATTAGCGTCCATGAGCGTGGGGGTGCGCTGCCTTTGGACGGCAGTACGCATTGTCAGTCAGACGGAAAGGATCTGGCGAGAAGAACGCTCTCCCCTACTCCCTTGCGGCCACGAACGCCGCGATCGCGTCGACGGCCTCGTCCTGCTGCTCGTCGGCCGAGATGGTGGCATCGGGATCCCCGGACTGCCTGCCGTAGTTCCCGAACTGCGCGTGGTTGCCGTCCTCAATCACGACGACGCTGTCCTCGTAGCGGGTTTCGGTCTCGAGGTCGAAGCTGAAGGTGCCATAGATGGTGAGAGCGTCCGCGGCGGATAGCCACCGTGGACGTAGGCGCCGAAAAGGACGAGACCGGCGAGCTCGCCCCGACAGGCGGACGCATAGGCGCTGGCCATCGCGCCGCCCATCAAGTGGCCACTGGCGAACCACGTGCTTATCTCGGGGTGAGACGCGAAGGCGCTGTCCGCGGCGTTCTCTTCAAGGACGACCAGGTTGAGAGGCATCTTGACGAGGATGGGCAGGTAGCCCATGGCCTCGACCTTGGCCCCGGGATAGAAGATGAGCGCCGCGGTCAAACGCAGGCAGGACGGATCACCTGGTCATCCTCGTATTCGATGGTAGAGTCCTGCTGCTCGACCGCCACGGCGGTCGCGTCGGCGTGATAGTAGTCGGACACCCACAGGAGGAACCCGCCCACGCAGGCGACAAGCACGATGGCGAGGGCAACAAGCACCCGCTTGAGGATGCGGTGGCGGTGGGGCTTGGGGCTCTCGTAGTGAGTATCGTCGGGCACTGAAGTGCCTCCTTACAGTTTCTGGCTCATCGCTTCTCGAGTACACGGGCCGTCTTTCACACCCTTGAAGCAACTTCTCAAAACCTCAACCAGCCAATTCGGGTGCGTACATGACAACTAGACAAAGAAGAGATCGGCGTCGATGCCGATGCTGCCCCGGCGGCCAAAGACGTCTCATCCTCATGGCAGGAGCTACCGCTCGGGATAGTTCGCCTGCATCTGCCTTAGCCCATCGAGCAGCTCGGCCCCCTCGCCATGATTCATCTTTGCCAAGACCGTCCAGTAGTCCGAACCATTCCTGGAGTTCTCCGGATCGTATTTCACTGCCACCACGAGGCCGTCGGCACACCTCACAAATGCAATCCTTAGGTTGGGCTCTAAGAAGTCAGACAGATAGCAGTCGCCGGATCCACCTAATACGTTCTCCAGCCCGCTCCTCCTACCCCAGCTCTTCTCCGTTCGTCTCGATGACGTGCTTGTACCAGGCAAACGAGTCCTTGCGCCTGCGCTCCAGGCTTCCGTTGCCGTCGTCGTCCTTGTCGACGTAGACAAAGCCGTAGCGCTTGCGAATCTCGCCCGTGCCTGCCGAGACGAGGTCGATGCATCCCCAGGTGGTATAGGCGACAAGGTCGACGCCGTCAGCGATGGCCTCGCGCATCGCAACGATGTGCCTGCGCAGGTAGTCGATGCGATAGGGGTCGTGAACCGAGCCATCCGCCTCGAGCACGTCCTCAGCCCCGAGGCCGTTCTCGACGACCATGACGGGAAGCCGATAGCGCCCGTACACCTCGTTGAGCAGGTGTCGGAGACCCTCGGGGTCGATCGTCCAGCCCCACTCGCTCTGCTTGAGATGCGGGTTCGGCACGCCGATCGACATGTTGCCCGCCTGCTTGACGACGTTCGGGTCGGTCGAGACGCAGCCGGACGAGTAGTAGCTGAAGCTCACGAAGTCGACCGCGCCAGCCGCCAGCGTCGCGGCATCCTCCGCCGACACGTCGAGCCTCGCGCCGTGGGACGCCTGCACGCGGGACGCGAAGTACGGATAGGCACCGCGTGCCTGGACGTCTCCGCAATACCACATGGACTCCTGCATCAGGAGCTCGTTGGCCATGACATCAGCCGGGTCGCAGGTGTAGGGGTAGGTCTCGATGCCGCAGAGCATGCATCCGACCTTGTTCTCGGGGTCGATCTCGTGAGCGAGACGGACCGCCTTCGCCGACGCGACAAACTGGTTGTGCAGCGCCTCAAAGCGGCGCTGGGCGGCCTCGGGCGTCTCGGCGGAGCCCATGAGGTCGAGGGCGGTGCCGTCATGGTCGGGCAGGATGCCGGCGATGACGGCACCGAAGGGGTGCATGAGGGTGTTGATCTCGTTGAACGTGAGCCAGTAGCGCACGAGGCCGCGGTACTCGATAAAGAGCGTCTCGCAGTAGCGCGCGTAGAAGTCGATGAGCTTTCGGTTCGACCAGCCGCCGTAGGCCTCGGCAAGGTGATATGGCAACTCGTAGTGCGAGATGGTCACGAGCGGCTCGATGCCATGGGCGCGGCACTCCTCGAACACGCGCCGGTAGAACTCGATGCCGGCGCGATTGGGCTTCTCGTCGTCCCCCTGCGGGTAGATGCGGGTCCAGTTGATCGAAAGGCGATAGACCTTGAAACCCATCTCGGCGAGAAGGGCGATGTCCTCCTTGTAGCGGTGGTAGTGGTCGACCGCCTCGTGAGACGGATACGAGAGGCCGGGCTGAATCTCGTGGGTGAATCCGCGCGGCATCCGACGGCTGCCCGCCGTGAGGTGGTCCTGCACGCTCGGACCCTTGCCGTCCTCGTCCCATGCGCCTTCGCACTGATTCGCGGCCGTTGCCCCGCCCCAGAGGAACCCATCGGGAAACGCGCCCATGACCTGCCCCTTCTTTCGTCTCGACGATCTACTCGGCCTTTGCCGCAAGCTCCTTCTCGACGAGCTGCTTCTCATAGGCCTTGAAGAACGGCCGATAGATGAACCAGCCGAGGACAAACACGATCACGGGCATAAAGAGGTTCTGCCAGGCGAGCGCGCTGAGGAACTCGGCCATACCGAGCGGCATGGTGGCGACGATGGCCACGTAGCCCGGCTGGAAGAAGCCGACCATGAAGAGCGGATAGAAGACGAGGGCCGAGACGAGCGGCGTCAGGATGTAGGGAATCGCCATGATCGGGTTGTACATGATGGGCACGCCGAAGGTGATGGGCTCGTTGATGTTGAAGATGCCGGGGATGATGCCGGCCTTGCCCACGGCACGCAGCTGCTCGGACTTGGAGCGCAGGCACATCACGCAGAGCGGCAGCGTGTCCCCGGTGCCGCCGCAGCAGGTGAGCGCCGACCACAGCATGACGGGGTAGAACTGGGCCTGCTGGCCGGCCTGGACGAGCGACGCGTTGTCAGCGTAGTTCTGGAGCAGGACGGTCATGAGCACGATGCCGATGACCATCGTTCCGTGGATGCCAAAGCACCAGAGAAGCGTGGCGAGGAAGAACAGGACGAACATGCCGGGCACGGAGTTGAGGCCGGCCAGCGGCAGACCGAAGATGACGTTGATCAGCATGGCGAGGCTCACCGTGGTGGCCTTGATGCAGAGCTGACCGATGAGGTTCCAGATGATGAGGTTCACGCCGAGCGGGAGCATCGCGTTGAAGGCGTCCTGCAGGAACTGCGGCACGACGTCGGGCATCGTGATGACCCAGTTGTGACGCTGCATGAAGCTCGCGAGCTTGACCGTGCAGAGGCCGATGATGAGCGCCGTGAACATGCCGGTGCTGCCGATCACGGAGTTCGTGTTGTTGAGCGCGGTGATCGTCGTGCCGTCCTGCAGGGTGTAGGTCGTTGCCGGCGACGCGACGGTGAGGAAGACCACGAGCGCCATGAGGCCGCACTGGATCGGCTTGAGCGAGAGCGACTTGCCGTAGTTATAGGCAAGAACAAAGACCAGGTAGACCGAGATGAGCCCCATCGTCATGTTGTAAGGAACCATGCAGAGCTTGTAGAAGTCGGAGTCCGTGGTCGCCAGTCCCGTCACGTTGGCGAGCGTCGCCACGATCTGGAATGCCGCGCCGACCAGGATGACGGCCATCATCGACATCATGGACGCGATGATCGCCGAGACGCCCTTGTTGGCGGCGATCTTCTGGCCGCCGACCTGGAGCTTCTGCATGAACTTGCTCTCGAAGAAGTTGCCTGCCATCACGAACTCCTCCCCGCCCGGTTACTTGCCGAGCAGCCCGTTTGCCAGCTTGAAGATGTTGTCGCAGTTCCCGATCGCGTAGTCATACGGCGCAATCACGCCCACGGGCAGACCGGAGGCCTGCTCGATGTTGGCCTTCTGGTAGGAGACCTGGGGTCCGAGCAGGATGACGTCGAAGTCCTTGACCACGTCCTCGAAGTCACCGACGCCGCGCGCCATGATGGTGAGCGGGACGTCATGGTCCGCCGCGTACTTCTCGATCTTCTTCATGAGGATGCTGGTGGACATGCCGCCAGCGCAGACGAGCAGGATCTTCATCACATCACAGCCTTTCCGTCTTCGCTTACCGTCTTGGACCTATACAGCTCGACGAACTCCTTGATGAGCTCGTTGGCGAGCACCGCGCACATGAGATGGTCGTCCGCATGCGCCATGAAGACCGTCTCGTTCTCGATCTCGCCCTTGGCTGCCATCTGCAGAATCTTGAGGTGCGTTCCCTGGGCCTCGTGGATGTACGAGTCCGACTCGGCGAGCTTCGCGTCGGCGGCCGCCAGGTCCCCCCTTTTGGCGCTTGCGAGTGCCTCGTATGCCAGAGAACGCCCTGCTCCGGCGTTCGCGACGATGAGCATCGCAGTGTCCACGAGGTCTTCCTTGTCAGGCATCGTCCTCCCCCTTTAGCTGCCGCGACTGACCGTTTCCGTTAATAACTTCCAGTAACTTGTGAATCGATGCCAATATTGACCTATGCTGCATATGGTTTGACCTTTTCAGTAAGCGAATGGGCACACTTTGTCTTCTAGTGGTCAAGCACCATCGCCGAAGAACACGACGTCAGACGGATGAGGGGATCGCACATGACCGGTCGGAAACAGGAGAAGGACAAGGTCCGCCTGCCAAAGGAAGCCAGGACGCAGCAGATCATCCTGGCAGCCGCCGATGCCATTCGCGAGAAGGGCGCCCGCGAGATGACGCTTGATGACGTTGCGAAGCGGGTCGGCATCACGCGAGCAGGCGTCATCAACTGCGTCGGCAGCAAGGACGGGCTGCTCGCACTGGTCATCGAGAAGTACCATGATGAGCAGGGTGCAGTCTTGCAGTATCTCAACCAGTTCGAACCAGGCGGCGAACGTGCGGACGAACGTCCGAGCCTACCGGAGTTCTGCTGGGTCGCCGTACATGAGAACGACGAGAACCCCGAGCTGCTCATGCTCTTCCACATGCTGAGCGCCGAGGTTAGTGCCCAGGACAGTCCGGGGCAGCAGTACTTCTCGCAGCGTAGAAGCGTCGAGAGCTACGTGGCCCGCAACGTCGAGTGGGACGTGCCCGATGGCGTCGACGGCTACGACATGTTCCTTCTCGCCATGGCAACGATGTACGGGACCGAGCACTTCTGGCTGAACGGGCTGCTCGAGGGGAAGCTCGCCGACTACTGGACGCGTGCGGAGAAGGTCCTCTTCCCGCTGCCGCTCTGGGAAGGTCGCGTGTAGAAGCTTCTCGGCGGGGTCACTGAAGGCATCACCCGTCCTAGATGATGCCGCCAAGTCTCAGGTATATGAGCACGACGATGTGCAGCACGATCATGGCGGGCAGGCCGTACTTGAAATACCACTTGCTCGTCTTATGCCTCACGACATACATGGCGATAAGCCCGCCCGCCGCGCCGCCGATGAACGAGAGCCCCAGCAGGACGAACTCGCGGACCCTGTCGCCGCCACGCGTTGCCTGCCGTTTGTCGTAGGCAAAGACGATGAACGTGATGATGTTAATGACCAGCAGGTAGATGCCGAGAGGGGCGAGTTTCTCGAGTCCCAGCGGCTCGGTGATGACCGAAAGGTCGATGGTGATGACGCCGTACACCGCCAGGACGACCATCGTCCATACGACGATGCCCATGAGTGCGGCGAAGCGCCACGCCGCGTTCGACTTCACGACCTTCCGATCCCATATCAGGAACGAGGCAAGCATGCCGACTCCGCCTCCGAGGACGGCGAACAGGCACATCACCGCGTGGTTGACCAGTTCCCTTCCACTTTTCATGAAGAGGAAGAAGTCGATGGTAAAGACGATGAACGCAACGACGTTCACGGCGATGAGGTAGATGAGGAACGGATCCATGGGGACTCCAGTCACTTCGAAACCACGCGACGCATCCTATCATGCCATACGTGATGAGACGGCTGGGTTCTCGGCTGGCATCAGCTAAATGCCAGGGAGCCCGCAATGCGCTTGGCGCTCTTCGAACCTCCGAAAAACAGGAGGTTCGGAACCTTGATTCCTCATATGCATGTTCTTAGTCTCATATTTGAGTTGGTATGCATCTGGACAGCCGAGGGGACAAACAACAGGGGAGGACGCCATGAACGCTCAAAAGGAAAAGAGGCCTCGTAAAGCCAGAGGTCTCGCGGCATGGACAATCGCGATGGCGCTGTCCCTGTGCGTCATGGCTCTCTCGGTGGTAGGGCTCTCAGGATGCCAGGACAACAAACCGGCCAGTAGCACGGCGAGCAATGATTCCCAGGTGACTCAGCCCACCGATACCGGAGTGGTCAGTAGCGGCGAGGTCAACCAAACCGGTCCAGTCGCCCAGAACACGACCACAGCCGCCCCTGATACCACCACAACGACCGCCACAACGACCGCGACCGCCACGAAGAGCAACGACGAGCTGGCCCAGGAAGTCATCCGTGGCGACTGGGGCAACGGACAGGACCGCGTCGATGCTCTCACGAACGCGGGTTACGACGCCAGTGCCGTCCAGCAGCATGTGAACGGCATCATGTCGGCCAACACCTCCACCGCCGCCGGCACGACAACTGCAACTACCACGACAACTGTCACCGCCACGAAGAGCACCAACGAGCTTGCCCTGGAAGTCATCTCTGGCAAATGGGGCAACGGCCAGGACCGCATTGACGCTCTCACGAACGCGGGCTACGACGCCGGCGAAGTCCAGCAACAGGTCAACGAGATACTCAATTCCGACCCTGACACCTACGGTGGCGCCGACGACGGATCCGATGACGTCTCGGACGGCTCGCAGGTCACCTGGCACGACCGGATCACCGAGGATGTCTACGAGGACGTCCCGGTCTATGCGACCAAGTACTGCTACACGTACAGCGCGACCGCCTGCCACGGGATGGCGATCACACCGCCGATCGCCGTCACGTCGGGATATGACTTTGACAATGACGCGGACGCCATGGCTACCGGCAACACCGAAGCGCTGAATGCCATACGCGCGGCGGGATATGACGCGCAGACGCTTGCCGATTGCGACTGCACCGTCACCACCGCAAGCACATCCGTGCAGACCGGTACCGAGCACGTGAAGACCGGTACGCGCGTCGTGCAGGAGGAAGGCTGGTACTGATAGTCCGAGTGGCTTAAAACCAGCCACGAGTTACCTGATGAGGGAATAGCCTGATTCAGGCGTTCTCGAGATGAATGATGCCGTGCGACTTGCCGCTGATGCGAATCTCGCTGCTATTGGGCAATCACACTCTGTTCGACTTGTGGCCGTTACACTTCGAGCAGAGGACTTGAAGGTTCGATTCGACAGTCTTGCCTCCTCTGGACACGGGGATGATATGGTCGATATGCAGGCCAACCTCATCAGGCATGTACTTGCCGCATACCCGGCACGTATAGTTATCGCGCTCCATGATGCGTCGCCGTAACTCTGGAGTCATCAATTGGCGCTGGTTCTTGGCGTGATATTTCACCGTCGTCGTCTCGAACCCGATACGCTCCAATGCGTCGTATCGGGCTTGTAAGTAGGCGAGGTTGCACTCGCACGTATCACTTGCGGCCGAGACGACATAGGATGACTTGACATAGTTCCGTTGCCTGTAGCGTGTCTGATCGCGGCAGAGGCTGAAGATGAACATATTGTCGTCATCAAGAATATCAAGGTACTGGCTGACTCGCTTGAATCTGAATATCGACTTCTTAGCCGCCTCGAAAGTACTCGACTCCCATTGCTCGACGTAATCGAAGTGGTTCAGGAACTCATCCATTCCGTTGTCCAAGAGGTACTTCTCGATCTCCTCTTGGATGTTCACGTTTCTACGCTTTGATATGTCCACGTCGACAAAGTAGTACGGATAGCTGTAGGGGTTATGGAAAATGAACCAGAGCAGCCAAATCAAGATGCCCACCAGGGCAGCGCCAATCCCAAACCAAGCCTTAGGGATTGTGGATAGCATTGCCAAATCCATGTGTACAACCTCTCCCGCGAGACCTGGAGTAGAAACAGCGCTTCGAAGTATACCAACTGATGTTGAGACAACGGCATCGTATTTGGGGCTTGTGTCTTGGGAGTAACAACGGGCAACTCCCGGGGGACGAGGGGCGCGACTGCCCCTCGTCCCCTCTCGTTTTCGCAGGCTTTTGGCTTAACATGTATGAATAATCGTTATGCTAGAGTGGTGATGGCATGTCCCCCGTCACTTTCATAGCCGACCAAGCTGCAGGGGCATTGAGGGTTGCCTCGTGGAACGGACCCGCCAGTGCAACCGTCAGTGCCGTAGAGCTCAAGTCCCCACGGGCGCAGCATCGCTGGGCGTCTGGGTTGGAGGAATCATGATTCTGACGACGATGACATCGAGGACGGTGTCGGTGACAGAGGGGTCTCCGACAGTGGGCTACCTCTTGGGAGCGATCTTCGTCGTGGCTGGCATCGTCGCGCTCGCGTTGGCCATCAGGTTCAAGCGGAAGCGAGAAGGTGACTCCGCCGAGGTTGACGCGGAGTGCGTCGACATCAAGACGGGCTCGCAGTACATGGGCCCCTCGACCGACCGGATGGTCATGAACAACCTGAAGGTCCCCGAGTACCGCTACAGCTACAACGGACAGGAGTACACCTCCTCGCCGATACTCGCCTCGAACCGTCCCGGATACAATCCAAAGGTAGGACCCTGCAAGATTCGCATCGACCCCCAGAACCCCGAGAAGGTCTTCTCGTCAGAGCTCACGTGGGTCAGCATTCTATTCTTCATCCTCGGCACCGCATGGCTAGCGTGCGGAATCTTCGCGCTTGCCATGGTCGCGTTCATTCTCTAGCGCTGAGCATCAAGCACGCGTCATCGAAGCTCACCGTCAATTGTCGTCATTCTCGCCAGCACCAGTCGAGGTGATGTTGACCGTCGAGGTCGTCTGGTCGATTGACACGTCCACGTCAAAGAGCTGCTCGAACTCGTCGGCCGTGTAGATGATCTTGTCCTTGTTATCAAAGGGCAGCGTGGCGCCGTTCTTCTTGACGACAACCTCTCCCGCGTCGGTGCTCGTCTCCCCCACACCGTAAGTGGCGGTCCAGGTATCAGGTCCGATGGTCCATTTCAGGTGCTTCGAGTCGATGGCCTCGATGGTGCCGCCGCGATCCGTGACGAGACGAGCCCAGCCGACGGGGCGCCATGGCGAGTCGACGTCATGAAGCGAGTCCGAAGCCACAATCCCGAACAACGCGCCCTTGCCTGTGACGTAGACACCGTCATCATCGAGCGACCAATCGAACGCTCCGCTCTCATCGCCTCCGTAGGTGCTGACAAGCTGCCCGTCCACCTTCGTATACGTGAGACATGCCTCTGGAATCGCCTGCGCCTCAGCAGGGAGCTCCTCGTCGAACTCGCCGTTTCGTTCGGCGGACACGTAGTACTTTCGGAGTGGGTCGGCAAACGTATCGGCGGTGAGATCTCTCACGTCGCATGACGTGTCCATGCCCTTGGGGGGCGTCACGACAACGTCGGTGCTCCCGTAGGAAGGCACGTAGCTTTCCATGAGGTAGTCCGTCATCCCCTCGCGGTACGTCCTTATCGAGTAGGACCCACCATAGTCATCAAGGTCATAGTCGCCGATGCCATACGCAGTCTGCGCTGGCGCCCCGTCCATGATCGTGTGGAACGCCTCGAGCTGGAAGGCTGCCGCCTGGTCGATGTCTGCATACGAGTCGAGCGTGACGTCGATTCCACCGTCCGACGTGTACGGAACCCCAGTCGGCGGGTCAGGTTCCTCCGCACTCGAGTCGGTCATCTCCACGAGCGGCGAAATCGTGAGGTCAGGGTATGTGCTCTTCAGTGCCAGCAGCCCGTCGTTCTTGGACATGAAGTAGGCGTATCGGTAGTCGGTCGTGAGATAGCCCTCCGAGAACATATCGACCTGCCTGTAGCAGACATCGAAATCGACGCCGTCGGAATCCTCAAGATGCCAGACGTAGTAGGCAAGGCCAGCGCGCTGATCGTTGATGCCGTTGTCCACGCTCTCTTGCGAGAGGATCGTGAAGTCCTTTCCGTAGACCTGGCTCATGCCAGCGAGAAGATCCTCGTCGGAAAGGGGTTTTGCCAAGCCAGGGAATACTGCCGGGGACATCACGAGAAGAACCAGCGCCACGATGACCGCACCAACGCAGGCGGCGAGAACGGAAAACACCCTGCCACTTGCTCGCGTGGTGTTTGGCTGCTGCGCGTATGCCGCCGGCATGGAAACGACCACCCCAGCCTGCGCACCGAGAGATGCGAGCGGCCAGCTGCGTCGGAGAAGAAGCAAGATGACGAACAGCCATATGCATATGACGCCCACCGCGAGGAGCGTTGCAAAGAGCCAGCCGTCGCACAGCATGTAGTAGGCGAGTGTGGCGACGGCTTCGACCGTAACCGAGATGATGGTCAGCCAAACGCCCAGCTCGTGCGCGCTGAGGGCATGCGCGCAGCCGATGACGAAGACAACCGAGAGGACGAGGCTCACCAGGCTGTAGACGAGCGGCCCCATCCCCAAGGCGATATACGAGAGGAAGATGCAGCAAGCGAACAAGCCAACGGCCTGAACGCCCATGATGATGCCGACTATCAGCCAGCCTTTCAAAGCACCGCCCACGGCTGATTGTTTCCTCATGAGAGACCTACCTTCGCTGGCAAAAGCCCGTGCCAGGCTCTGGGCTTGGGAGAGATGACGTGCACCCAGCGCCGCATCTACATCCACAATGCCGTTATGCGACACGTCAATGCTACAGCAAAGGTAACAAGTGTCTTCGTTTGATATGCGAGGTAACCGTTTGGCACCCCGCATAATCGAAGAAGACCTGTAAAGGCGCAGGGAAGCGTCACACTGGCCTGGAGAATACTTGGCGCAGAGGGATATATAGCGTGGGAATTTGATAAGAAAAAATTTCGTGCTTATACAAAGGAAAATTTTTTCATCATAATGGACGATACTACGACATTTGTTCGAAGGGACAGCTCATGGCGCGCGAGACCCTGAAGCTACGTATCAAAACGATGGAACCCTTGCTGTCTGCAAAGGAGGCGGAGATTGCTCGTTTTGTCATGACCGAGCCTAAGAAGGCATCGGAGATGACAATCAGCAGCATGTCCGACCATCTGGGCATGGCCGACTCGACCATCTTCAAGTTCACACGCAAGCTTGGCTACCAGGGGTTCCGCGACTTTCACAATGATCTTCTATCAGAGGGGTTTGACCCAGAGGTATCCATCCACGAGAACATCACCGCAGAAAACTCCCCTCTTGAAATGGCAGACGAGGTATTCAACTCCTCAATCAAGTCACTCTCCGATACTAAGATGCTGCTCAAAGAGGATGATATTGCCGCCGCAGTAAGCCACATCGTGAGTTGCAGGCGGCTCCTCTTCCATGGGATGGGAGGAAGCTCTCTCATCGCGGGAGACGCCTACCACAAGTTCATGCGGGCACCCGTAGATGTCGTATATACCGCGGATTATCACATGCAACTCATGCAGGCATCAGCCGCAACCGATGCAGACAGTGCCATCGTAATCTCTCACAGCGGACTCGATCTCCAGACAATTCAGATTGCGAAGTTACTCAAGAAGCGAGGTGCATATATCATCACCATCACGAGCAATCCAGCTTCTCCCCTGGCAAAGAGTTCGGATATCGTGCTTGTCACCGTGTCGGAAGAGACCGGATATCGCTCTGAGTCGCTCTCGTCAAGGATTGCACAGCTTGCCATCATTGACACCCTCTATACCGCGGTGATGTTCCACGACGAGGAGCGCTCTCGCGAGTCGCTCATGCTCGTCCGCGAGGCAATTGCGTTAACTCGCGCGAAGCAACGATAGTATCAATGACGCGAGGGGCCTGCCTTCGCAACCCCCTCGCGTCATCTCTGGCCTTTACGTTCGCCCGAGCCTTCTCCCTACAGAAAAGACTTATAGGGGAGATTCGTCTTCCGAGTGTGATGGTCCTCGAGCCCGCGGTCATAGGCATAGTCGGTCACGCCTATGTCACGCGGGTAGACGAAGCGGCCTCCCGGGAGCCATGCAAAAGGATTGAATGGATAGCGCATCCGCTCTCTGCGAGTCTCCCACAAATCGACAATCTCGTATGGGTCAGCGAGCGTGTTTGACCAGATATCCCAGTGCAGCGGAATCACTACCCTGCAATCAAGGGCCTCTGCGGCGCGCAGGATATCGGATGACGTCATCTTGTCCTGGATGGAGGGAGGATTTTCAGCGTAGGCGAGCAGCGCGACGTCAATGTCGAAGGCTTTGCCCTGTTCGGAGAAGGACGTCGAGAAGTGCGAGTCTCCTCCGTGATAGATGGTTCCAGCAGATGTCTTGACCACATAGCTCACGGAACGGTCTGCCATGTCGGGCACGTCGGTGTCAGAGACGGGAGGCTCCCCGGGGCAGTCGGTGATGAGAGCGGTCCGGTCGAAGGAGTCCGTGACGGTAATTTCGATGTCCCCCACTTGGATGACATCTCCGGGACGCACCGTCACGCAGCGTTCCCTGGGAACACCCCAGGCCATCCACTGGTCCGTGACATACTTCGGACCGATAAAGGGAATGTCCTTATCGACGTTCTGGAGAATCGCAGCAGCCACGTTGAGGTCGAGATGATCGTGATGGACGTGGGTAACAAGGAGGGCATCGAGGTCACGGATCGAGAATGGGTCGATCACGATTGGCTGGATGCGCAGGTTGGGCTGTGGATGGCTTGCCCCCGAGGAACGCACATACTGGTGACGGTCGGACATGTTGGGCACGTCATGCGTCCTCTTGCCCGAGCCACACCACAGATCGATAGCAATGCTGGTCTGTTGATCGCTCTTGATCCAGACGCCCATGTTTGCAAGCCACCACATCACAAAGGTTCCCCGCTCAACCCTGGTCCTGTCGATTTCTTCGTTGAGCCAGGTCCCCCACTCGGGAAAGACCTCACGCGCCCAGCTCTGCCAGGTAACCTCGTCCACGTTTTTTGCTGCCATACCTGCCTCCTCGAGTACATTAGGGAGAAGGCCCCGCACACCATGCTCTCGTCTGCGGGGCCAAGCTATTGTGTGAGCCGTGCTGGTCTTATCTCGCAAGCGCATCAAGCCACGGATCGATAGCCACCTTGATCGAAGCTCGATCGATGAAGTTGTCGAGCGCGATGGTCTTTGACTTGAGCTCCTCAGGAAAATTGTCATACAACTCGTGGGTCGTAACATAGACGTCGCCGTCGGTTCCTGAGACGCTACCCAAATCTACCGTCTCAACCTCGACATCGTCCATGCCCTCTTCGGAGAGGATGCCCTCGATGTTCATCTTCGCGATGACCGATGAACCGACTCCGAAACCGCATACTGCGATGATCTTCATGTCCTATTCCAATCTGTTGTTGAGAACACGACGTCCGATAAACCCAACTGGTCGCACATAGCCCTAAAAGCCGAGGAACAAACTGCGGATGAACTTCAGGAAGTACATGAGCGGCATCCAAACGAGGGCGTAGTCAATGTTGGACCAGGTAACGCCCGAGCCGAACATTACGCCTGTGAGCGGATAGAACAGGATGGCAGCAGCAGAGGTGATGGCACCGGTTACGAGACCTGCAGCGATGGCACCCTTCCAGCCACCAGCCTTGTTACCGAAGACGCCCATGACGTTACCGTCAAAGTACATGATGATCGGGCTCGGAAAGACGATGACAGGGGAATGCAGAACGATGGTTAGGATGCAGACCACGATGGCACCAACCGAGGAGCCCAAGAAACCGAACATGCCACCCATGGGAGAATAGGGAAAGAACGTGGGTGCATCGAGAGCGGGTACGGCACCTGGAAGGAACTTGTCCGAGATGCCCTTAAAAGCTGGGACGATCGAGCCGACGAACATACGAACTCCCTGGAGCAGGATGACGATGCCAGCCGTGAATGTCCAACCTTGGATGATAAGCCAGATAATCCAGTTGGTTGCCTCGGCGCCAGTACCGGCAAGTGCCTGGATGCCAGTTTGACCAACCGCAAGACCCATTCCGACGAAGATGATAGGCATCAGGAAAAACAGGACGATCGTGTTGTCGCGAAACATCGTTGCCCACTTGGGAAGCTTGAGCTTGTCAGCATCCTGGTCGGGATCCGAGCTGCCAACGAGCTTGCCAACGGCATTTGCGATAAGAGAACCCACCTGGTCCATGAAGCCGAGCGTGATGGCGTCTCCGGTCCACTCATGCGCAAGCTTTCGGGTAATGGCTGGAGAGAGCGTGTAGTAGAGGGCGTTGAGAACGGTACCGACGGCAATCACGACAACGCTGTTGTCGGTTGCGAGAACGACGGGCAGGGTGACTGCCATGAAGCACGCATGATACAGAGCAAGGTGCGCGGTAAGGTACACGTTCTTGAACACCTGGTTGGGCATGAGTCGCACGAGAACGAGGTGCAGGAGGAACGCGAACAAGAAGATGAGGACTGCATTCCTTCCTATTCCCTCCATGGAGAGAACCATGGCACCAGCGGCATCGTTGATGGGCAAAGTACCAGAGATGCCCATCGAGGTATTCAGCGCCGTCACGACCTGGGACAGCGAGCTGAAGATGATTCCCGCACCTGATGACAGCACGAGCAGCCCGACAACGGTCTTGACGACACCGTCAATCACCTGTGGAAGCTTCTTCTTCTGAAGGAGGAGTCCAGCGAGCGCAATGAGTCCGAGGAATATGGTCTGGTTCGTAAGGATCTGGTAGACAACAAAGTCAAGAATGTTCATGAGTCACTATCCCTGATTGATCGAGGTCGCGAGTAGTTGAGCATCATCCGAAGTGGTAGCGCTCCGAAGATTGTCGAAGCTGTTTGCCTGATTGAGGAAGAGGACCATCTTCTTGAGAAGAGCAAGATGGGCGTGGTCATCAACGGCAGCGAGAATAATCACGATGTCGACAGGGTCGTTTGCCTCACTGCCAAACTCGACGGGCTCGTCCAGAGTAGCGACAGCGACACAAGGACGATGCACATCTCCGCTCGGGCGTGCATGGCCGAGGGCAAGACCTGGGGCAATGACGATATAGGGGCCAAGCCTTTTGACAGCATCAATCATGCCCAGCACATATCCAGGTTCTATGCTGCCATCGGCAAGAAGCGGTTCGGAGGCTTTCTTGAGCGCATCCTGCCAATCCGTGGCGTGAATCTTGAGCTGGATGTCCTCTGGGGCAAGAGAAAGGGTGGCATCTTCCATGTCACTCATCTACCTTCCCTCAGAGACGATATCGTGTCCGCCAAATCCGTTGCGCAACGCGGAGACAACTTTGTTGGAGAAGTTCTCCTCGCCTGCCTGGGATGCATTGCGCTCGAAGAGCGCCTGGGCAATGACGGGGACTGGCACCTCCTGCTCGAGCGCGGCCTCGATGGTCCACTTGGCTTCACCAGACGCGGCAACGATTCCCTTGATGTCTGCCAGATCGGGATGTGCCTCGAGCTGCTCTTCTGCAAGCTCCATCAGCCAAGAGCGAACAACGGAGCCATGATTCCAGTTCTTCGCGACGGTGGCGAGATCGTATTCGAACGGTGCCGAGCGCATGACCGAGAATCCCTCGCCGATGGCCTCCATCATTCCGTATTCGACACCGTTGTGGACCATCTTCATGAAGTGACCCGCTCCGGCCTCGCCTACATAGGCGCAACCATCTTTGCAAGAAATGCTCATGAAGACTGGCTCGAGCAGGTCGAATGCCTCCTTGGAGCCACCGATCATGAGACAGGCACCGTTGCGCGCGCCAGACATTCCACCGGAGGTGCCGACGTCAAGGAAGCGGATACCCTTCTCGGCACACTCGGCCGCACGGCGCATGGAGTCCTTGTAGTTGGAGTTGCCCGCGTCGATGAGAATGTCATCCTTGCCGAGAAGTGCGAGCGCGCTCGCGATAGTCTCCTCTGTCGCCTTTCCTGAGGGCACCATCATCCAGATGACACGCGGAGCATCCAGCTGCTCGACCTGCTCTTTGAGAGACGCAACGACCTTGACGCCCTCCCTGACGAGGGCGCGCCGCGACTCCTCACTGAGGTCGAAGCCAATAACCTCCTGGCCGTGATCTCTGAGGTTGAGCGCTAGGTTATGACCCATCTTTCCCAGTCCGATCAAACCGATCTTCATTCCCTCTCCTCTCCGACAACGATTCCGTTTTCTTGCGTCTGTCACTACATCAGTCGACCATTTTCTTTTGCGACACCACAATACCGAAATAATTTTCCTTTTGCAATAATTTTCTCGTATTTATAGAAAATTTTTTCGTTACTGGGGGAAGAGGCCCACTGACACTGGCACGGCGAGAGGCAGCAGATATGACTCCGTGCGACAAGGAGACGGAGGAAGGCCGCTCGCGCGACGCAATGGGACGTCTCCCATCTCACCCTGCGCTGCTGCCTCGAGACGAGCTCTGAGCTGCAACGCGAGAGAGTCGGTGGTGCCAGCATTAAGACGCCGAGGTGGACAGCTCGCTACTCTTTGTAAATATCATCTGCAGGTTCATGCTTTATCAACGCTGACAAGCTAGTTGTGTTTGCCCAAGAGCACCGGCTCGGTCATCGACGGAAGCCAGCACAGCTTTCGGCTATCCCCTTCTCGAGCTACTCGCCATTGGATTTAGAACCTGCTTCGCGAGGCCACCTGATGGATACGAAAAAGCAGGCCACCGACCATGTCGATGACCTGCGTCTTTTTGGTCGTGGGATAGGATTAGTACCGGTAGCCATCGAGTCATGAGCCTAGTGCGGAATCCCTTGAAGTGTATCTTTCCTTCGCAACGAGTCGTCTACCTGAAGTGTCGCTTGCCAAGTCCGAAGAATCTCGACGCTCGGATCTCGCATACGGCAGAAGGCTTCCCGGTACCTGCGTCTATCTCCGTCATCCGTTTCGTTTCTGCATCATTTTGTCCTTAAATGACGTAGCAACCTAAGAACGAGGCGGCGAGGGCGACCATGGGGAGCTTCGACTACCGCACCATGCCGAGCGAGCTTCTCGCTCCGGATATCTCCAACATGGTCTCTGCCATACACGAGTACCGGGGCAGGCAGGAGCTCTATCTCGAAGCGCACGCCGACGGATTGGAACCCCTATGCAAGGTCGCCCGCGTGCAAAGCACCGGTGCATCCAACAGGATAGAGGGAATCCATACCACCGAAAGACGTCTGAACGAGCTGATGGAAGAGAAGGTCGGGCCGCGGAACCGCAGCGAGGCCGAGATCGCCGGGTATCGCGACGTCCTCTCCGCCATACACGAGAGTTACGACTCTATCGATATCACGCCAAGCGTCATCCTGCAGCTCCATCGCGACCTGTACCGACACACGGACTCGGACTTTGCGGGCCGCTTCAAGGACAGCGACAACGTCATCGCCGAGTTCGACGAGGCCGGAAAGATGCACGTGCGCTTCGAGCCACTTCCCGCCGTCGCCACGCCCGACGCCGTCGAGCAGCTCTGCGCGACGTTGGGCGAGGCCCTACGCGCCGGCGTCTACGACCCGCTGCTCCTCGACATGTCATTCGTGTTCGACTTCATCTGCATCCACCCCTTCAATGACGGCAACGGCAGGATGAGCCGTCTGCTCACCCTGTTGCTCCTCTACCGGAGTGGCTATCTGGTGGGTAAGTACGTCAGCATCGAGATGGGCATCGAGAGGACCAAGGAGACCTATTACGAATCACTTGAGGAAAGCTCTGGAGGGTGGAGCTCGAACGCGAACGGCTATTCCCCGTTCGTGCGCTACATGTTGGGCGTGGTGCTCGCATCCTATCGGGATTTCGAGAGCCGCGTGGAGGGCCTGATCGTTTCCCGCAAGTCCATGCCCGAACGCGTCGAGGCCGTCCTCGAGCGCCATCTGGGGAAGGTGACCAAGCGCGACATCCTCGCCGAGTGCCCCGACATATCGACCACGACGGTCGAGCGAGCGCTGAGAGACCTGCTCGCCTCGGGGAGGGTCGAGAAGGTCGGGGCCGGAAAGGCGACGGGGTACGTGTACAAGAGGTAGGGCTCGGATCGACTCCGCCTGGCTATTCGTCAACACGGTCCATTGAAAAGATACCGACGTTGCACCGTCTGAGAAACCTGCCGAGCACACCATCGCAGTACTCCAATTTGCATGGCGCGTCCACCGGCGAGGGCGGGCGGGCGATGATGGTGCTCGACGGGTGCTATAACGGTGTGGCGCAAGAAATCTTTGATTTCGCCTGACCCACCGATTCCGGGAGGCGTGTTCTATGCAAGATAAAGCCGCAAGGGTGCTCGGGGCTCTCCTCGGCGTCCTCGCGCTCGCGGGTGGCCTCCTCGCCGGCTGCGGGGGGCGCGGACTGTCGGGGGACTCCGGCTCGCTGACGAGCGGCCTCGATGACTATGCGCTGGACGTTCACGGCTACGTCGTGTCCGTCGACAGGGCGGGCGGGAAGCTGACGGTCGAGTCGCCGAGCCTGCCCGCCGCTCTCGGGGAGCTGGGGGGCGTCGACAGGGCGGGCGGGGCATCGGCGATCGCGCCGTCCCTGGCGGGGGGCGACGCCGGCCGGGTGACGTTCCGCTGCCCCACAAACACCTCACGCTGGGAGTCGATAGCGGACAGGGCCACCGCCGGCACCGAGGTGTGGGTCTCCTATCTCGAGGGGGACACAGACGACTCCGGCCTCATCTGGGCCGGCGAGGTTTGCTTCCGGGAAGACTTTGAGGACGCCAGGGCGTTCGGTCTTCTGGGGAGGCGATCGGGGGAGGTAAGCTAGTCGCCATCGCTCTCAGACCAGCCCCTTTCGTGGCGCTTCCGCATGCCATCACGCGTGCGGAGGCTGGAAGGCATGGACGGCCTTCGCCTCGTTGCGCTTCGTCGCGAACGCCATCCTGGCGAGATGGAAGGGCCGAGGCTGAGGCATCGTGGTCCTTTGCTCCGTGTTACAGTTACTCCGTATACTCCGTACGGAGTATACGGAGTAACTACCCTCCATAAAAGCCGACAGGCAGTCCTTACTCCGTATTTACTCCGTACTACTCCGTTTTTCGCAGGGAATAATACTGAGATGGATCGTTTCTGCTCGTCCCATGCCACTCGAGAAAGCCCTTGTGCGATAGCTCCTTGAGTGTCCGGCCAGCAATAGACAGGCTCCTTCCAAGAAGATCCGCGACCTCTTTTGTTGAAACTCGCTCCTTTGAATATGCGTACTGCATGATGGCCACTTCGTACTCGCTCAATGAACAAAGTCCATCGTTACCAAAGTCCTTATCCATCGAGTCCCCCTGACGCAGCACGCGCGATGTGACGCTGTTCTCCAGCGTCAGCAGGACAGAGGCATCGTTGGGCTCTGAGTAAATCGGATCATGAAGAAAGAAGCTCTGCATCTCGTCGTAGATGCGTTTCACACCCTCGTTGAGCTCTCTGACCCAGCCCATTTCGGCAAGTACCCGCGCGATGCCGGGATTGCGGGAATAGCGCGTCGTGCGCATGTTGTATAAAGTAACTATGTTAGGTAGCTTGCCGGGGCTCAGTATCTCCATCCGATCGTTGTAGAGAGAGATGCGGATATGATCGCCCGCGATAGCGTAGTTGCGATGTGTGACGGCGTTGACCAGACCTTCGAACCATGCGAACTCCGGGTATTCGGGAATAACAGTGAAGCGACCGTCATCACCGAGGAATTGAAACTCTCGGAGCTGGCTAGATATCATCTGTTTTGCCTCGTCAATCACACGCGGAAGAGGCCCGTCGAAAGTGCTCTCCTTCACGATATTCAGCCTGCGACCAGTTCCCATCCTGTCACCGTCAAATCTGAGTACGCGAACGCGCGCACAGGGAAGAAACCTCGTCGGGTTCTCCGCGAACAGAAGGATGCCGGCATTAGTAAGATGACCGTCCTGCAAGAAACCTCGGCTGCGAAGAAGCTGCTCGTCTGAGACCTCAGTGCCAAGTGCTCTCTTGTATTGCGCAACCACCTCATGGTCGATATTCTCGATACTCGACCGCCCATCGACCTCTTCCTCGAAATTGCGCTGATGCTTATCGTATTCCAACGCGAGGACCTGTTCGCGGTCCAGCTTCACGCTTTTGTCGCCTTGGCGGAGAAAGACTTCCCTGTCGCTGCGCCTAGTCACAACGCGATCAGTGGAGGCGGCAATCTCCATGATCAGGATCTGATCATCCTTCCCCCCTGAGTTAATCACAGAGACGCGATTGCATCTTACGTCCGGCGATGGCGAGCATCCAGTTATCGCCGCCTGTTCGAAGTCCTCGATTGCATGGGCACCTTCGCGCTTGAAGCCGGTAATCTCACCATCGTCTTCAATGCCGATGACCAACTTGCCACCAAGAGCGTTTGAAAAGGCAGAGAGATGCTTCGCGATTTCAGCAGAATCCTTCCGTGCGCTCTTACGGTCAAAGAAATAGGATTCCCTTTCCGTGGAAAACGCCTCGGGGCTGTTCGAGTTGATAGGAAGCTGCATCGATACCCTCTTTCGGTTCTTTTCGCCACTCCGCCCCAAAATAATAGCCAGAAGACCCTGGATAGGACAATCGCGGGCTATCAAGATGCCTCAGCGAAAGATTGGTACACATGCCGGGTTTCCCAGATGCAACCGGCCACAACCTTGCTACGGTATAAAAGCAGGCCACCGACCTATGTCGATGACCTGCGTCTTTTTGGTCGCGGGGACAGGATTTGAACCTGTGACCTTCGGGTTATGAGCCCGACGAGCTACCAAACTGCTCCACCCCGCACTATGTATGCGCTCGTAGCGCAAGAAATAACTATAGGTACCAGCCCAGTCTCTGTCAATCCTGACAGGACTTCTCCACAAACGGCGTGCTCCTCCGCTTCCCTACTCGATGCCGTCGAGCACGTCTCGCATGGCGCGCTGCACCGCATGATCGACGTTGGAGCCCACGACCGGCCAGCGCTTCCGCAGCGTGTAGCGCGCATTCGCCATCACGCGCGGATGACCGACAAAGCGCAGGATGGCATAGTCGTTCATCGAATCGCCGAAGGCCATGACCTCGTCGGCATCGATGCCGTAGTAGCGCATGAGCTGACGGATGCCCGTCGCCTTGTCCACGCCGGCGGGCGTGATGTCAATCCACTTGTCCCCCGAGGGCATGAACGTGAGGCGGTCACCCAGCTCGCGTTCGAGCATGTAGGTCATGTCCATGGTCTCCCCGGGCTTGTCGCAGCAGATGCCCATCTTGATGACGCTCTTATCAGGTCCGGGAGGGTCGGCGCGGACGACGGCGTTGGGCAGGTCCTTGTCGGCCGTCTTCACGTAGTTGGTGAGGTCGTCCATGAGATAGCAGTGGTCTTCGTCATAGATGGCCAGGTGCAGGCAGTCGAAGGTGGCACACAGCTCGAAGAGGCTCACGATCGCGCCGTACGAGAAGACCTCGCGGCCGATCATCCTTCCCTGGGCGTAGACCTCGGTGCCGAGCGACGCAACGTAGTCCATCTCGTCCATGACGGGCTCGAAGAACCATCGCAGCGTGTTGTACCTGCGCCCGGAGCTCGCAGCGAAGACGATGCCACGCTCGTGGAGCTCGTGGATGAGCTCGAAGGTCTCCTCGGGCACCGTGGAGCTCTCGTCCAGAAGGGTGCCGTCCATGTCGGAAGCGATGAGCCTGATCATTGGTCCTCCTCAGTAAGGAAGGCGGGCATCTCCCCCGCCCGCGTCGCGCGCGCTATCTCCTCGAGAGCCTCGGCGACGCCGTCGTCCGCCGCTGAGCCGACCTCGAAGTTCGCGGCCTCTTTCGCGACGTCGACCGCGTTTGCCACGGCCACCGAATAATGGACCTTGTCGAGAATCGCCACGTCATTGCCACCGTCGCCAAAGACGACGACCTCGTCGATCCCGATTCCCAGGTGCTCGAGCAGCACGTCGAGTGACGTCGCTTTGGATGTCCCCCGCGGCAGGATGTCAATCCAGTTGGCGAAGGGCGACACGAGCTCGACCTCGGGCACGGCCTCCTCCACCGCTTGGATCACCGAGCGAGCACGCTCGGGGCTTCCGGAGCATGCGAGCGTAGCGGCGATGACGTCAACGTTTGGCACCTCGTCCACGGTGCTGCCGTTGAAGCTGGTGCGGGCCTCGTAGACGGCGAGCTCCTCGCTCGTCACGCCCACACCATAGGCCGGGTTGAGCATGTTGGAGTCCGCAGGGTAGCACACGAGGAAGACGCCCGGCATGAGATGGACGACCTCGTCGATGCGAACGAGCGCCTCATGCGGAATGAGCCGCTGGTAGACGTACTCGCCATCCACACGCACCCGCTTGCCGTTGGAGATGATGCCGGTCATGAAGCACGCCTCGTCCATGTGGAAGAAGCGCAGGAGCTCGAAGTAGTCTCGCCCCGTCGCAGGACCAAAGCTCACGCCCGCGGCGATGACGTCATGGATTGCGTTGATGGCGCGATGCGACGCGAAACGCTCACCCAGGGGGACGAGCGTGTTGTCGATGTCGGAGAGCACGAGCTTGATCACGGGAGACCCCTCGTTGACGACGGTTGCCTGACTCACATCATACGGGCTGTGGACGCAATCGCAGACGGGAACCTGGAGGATGGCGAGAACATGACGAACCCAGCCAGCGTCAGCGACTCGAGGACCTACCAAGCACGTCGAACCGGTTGATGCGCACGAGGACCTGTTCGAGGTCGAGAACCCCGACGATCTCCTGCTCAAACTCCGAGTACCTCATCACCTGACTCGTCCGTAGCGAAAACTGAACCATCCCCGCATAGCTTGCGAGCTGGTTTCTTCTACGAGAATCCATCACCTCGCGCAACTCGTTGGAGTGGACAGAATATGCGTCATAGTCAATCCGCGCCAAGATGACTCCGCGTCTACCGTGGGCAGCAATCGTGATATCGGGGATTCTCTCCACGTACGTACGGCGCGACGCGGAGTCCATGCCGTCGTAGACTGCCAATGCCTCGTTGAGGGTCACCTTGCCCAGGGCATATCCGCCGAGCCCCGGCGGGAGCTCGAACTCCATCGCAAGCCCCCATTCCATCGGCGACCTTGCCCCATCGTGAACGTATTTCAGAGCACGCAGGGCACGGGCCTTCCCATAGAAACCTTCGGGCAGGCCGCGTACGAAAGAAAGAAGCTGCCTTACTGAGACAAGCGGGGCATCATCGACGCTTGGCCTATACACGACGCCGGCATCCTCAAGCCAGTCAAGCATATAGCTCGAGCACAGGGAGTTTCCCGCCGCAATGGCACCAATGCGGTCCGTCACCCCTGCAACCTGCACAAACGTAAGCGCAGGCGAGGTAATCCACACGTTACGCCCTCGGATGCCAAGCGGAATGAGCGCACCTTCTGGAAGCTCCGATGAACACAGATGGCTTGATACCAACGCGGTGGCGTGCCGAGCGTTGGGTGACGACACCATCACATCGAGCTTTTGATCCCCGATGTCGAGTATTGTCACAAGATGATCGACGAGGGCCACCTCTGGAGCGTGATCGGGAGCCTTGACCGCATGCTCGAACTCCTGAAAGCGCGAGCAGGGGTTTCGGTGATGTACGTACCAGTCCAGAGCAGAATGGTGTGATATGCATATGTCCATGGCGCACTCCTTCGCGTAGCGATGCGCCAACGGTATTCCTGCGGATGACGAAAAGGCCGAAATCGTTGAGAATCTACTTCCGATATCTGGCGACATCCTTACGGTAATCTAGCGGATGATGCGCTTTTCCCTGCTCGGAGGTATCACCCGTAAGCCTGCCACGACACGGCTACGCACCGTTGCCACGAGTCCTGTTATAGCCACCGTCACATGCGTCAAACGCGGTGATGGTGTCGCGTTCCAAGTCATCAAGAGAGCGGTAGCCGCTCCCACGAAGTGCAATCGTGCGGATGGTAAATGCGTCACCATACGACCAGTCAGCATATACGTCACCGTTGCCATGGCCGGAGAAGTGCTGGGTCACGCGGCCAAGCACACGCTGCGCCTGGCCAACGTAGTACTTGTCGCGTGCAGCGTTATATAGGACGTAGACGCCCGCGAACTCCCCCTCGCCAACATTTCCAAAGCTTGCGCGACGCGCGGCGAGAAAGGCCTCGGGTGTCATCTCGACACGTCCGCTCGCCAAGGCACGGATGCGTCTTCTCACCGAACGACGACGACGTGTGACGGCAAGTCCGACGAGTCCCAACACGACAACGAGCGACAGAAGTGCAAACAGCCCAAAGCGCCTCAACAGCGCGCGATACTCAAGGATCCGCATCCAGTCCACACCGTAGTAATGCGCCGAGATGACAGCCACGCACGTGATCATACATGCCCACGCCACGAGTCCCACGACCAGCGAGATCCGCACCTTGCCGTGCCTATTGCGTGCCAATACAACCTCCGAAGACGATATGACCAGTCGCCATTGTCGCACGAGGGCGGTCTTCACGCTATCGGGCAGGCTGCCTACAAGCCAACGCTCTCGTCCTCGGTCAACGTGCTGATTACGATGTTATTTTTCTGGGTATCTTCTCTCTCATCCCCTTGGAAAGAAGGAGACCATGTCCCAGGCTGCAAGCGTTGACCACCCCGCATGGCAGGACTTCCCGATACGGCCTTTCCAAATCGTGCTCGAGGGCGGAGCCATGCGAGGCCTCTTCTCTGCAGGGGTACTCGACTTCTTTCTCGACCATGGACTTCTCGCCGAATCGGTCATAGGCACGTCGATGGGCGCCGTCTGTGGCTACAACTACGCCAGCGGTGCCACCGGCCGTATGGCGTACATCAACATGAAGTATCGCCGCAACTGGCGCTTCATGTCTCTGCGGTCTAGGCTGCTAACCGGTGACCTGGTGGGTTCTGAATTCATATTTGAAACCATTCCCAAGCTCGAGGGCATTGGTTCGGACTGGTTCACGAACTCGCCGATCATGCTCACGTCCGTCTCCACCAACATAAAAACAGGCGGAGCCGACTACCATACGTTCGGCAAAACCGGTGACGTGGCTCGTGGCGCTCGCTACCTCATGGCGAGCACCGCCATGCCCCTTGCCAATAGGCCGATAGAGGTGGACGGTAAGCTGCTGATCGATGGCGGCACTTCGGACAGCATCCCCTTCGGTCGCGACCATGCAAGATATCGTGGCCGACAGGTACTTGTCCTCACCCGTCCACGAGGATTCGTGCAGACCGAGACGGGCTGGACGAATACTGCAGCGCGCGTGCGCTACTCCGCATATCCACGGCTCGTCTCGACGATAGCCGCGCATCCACGCACCTACAACGAGCAGAATCGCGCCATCGACCGCATGCATGACTCGGGGGAGGTCTTTGCTATCCGGCCTAGTTCGGGCCTCAACCTAGACATGGGCGAGAAGGACGTCGGCAAACTCCTTGCTGCCTACGAGTACGGGCTATGCACCGCCGCAGGGGTATGGCCCAAGCTACTCGACTTCCTCGGAATTGCGTAAGGCCTGGAAAAGATTCCTGTCACCTTTTCCAGGTCAGGACAAGCATGTCGCTACTCGGCGAGTGCCATACGGATGCGAGCGCTCACACCTTCGAGGCGGTAGCACTTGACGTACTGGCGAATCGGTCGCTTGATATGCTCGACCACGAACTTCTGACCGTCGATCGCATTGGCGGAGAGATTGGCATAGAGCTTGTCGATCTGCCCCTTGACCTCGTCGTCATTGAAGGCGTAATGGCCGGATATATCGAGGACGTCGAGCGAGAGCCTCTCGTTTGCAAGGATGTCATCAGTGGTGAGTCCCGTATCCTTGCCAACCATCCATTTGCGCCAGCGCTCGGTCTTGGTAGCCTTCATGAGGAGTACGTGAAAGAGGTCGGACTGGTCCTTCTTGGCAACAAGGCCTTCATCCACGAGAATCTGCTCCAGCTTGCAGAGCTTGAGATACGCCCGAGTCTCTTCGGTACCATACTGCGGAGCCACATTGGAGGCGGCGACGTGAGCGGGAACATGCTCGAGTAGCGTGACGTCATCCAGGTAGTCAGCGTTGTGCTCCTTGAGACCCACGCCATAGCTCTTGGCCATTTTGGCAAGCTCGCGAGCGTTCTTAAAGTTATAGTGACCAACCTGCTCGGTCATGCGGGTAAGGGTGCCGGTCTGTCCGACGATGAACGTAGGCATGGGCAGGCCGCGCTTGCCGAGCTCGACCTTGAGCTCCTCTATGAAGGTCTGGTACGTATCGGTGGAGGTCAGCCCGCCATTGGTCTCCTCGGTGCCCACCTCGTAGCCAATCTCGGGAAGGTTGCGGGTGCGACGCTCATCCTCGCAGTACTGAATGAGGTCAACGGTACGTCGAAGAACTACGTCAAGAGGAATGACCTTCCCAATCTGATAGGGATCCTTGGTCGGGTCGATCATGAGCAGATCGAAGCCGGCCACGATATCGGCGAGATAGGACTGCTTCGCCCTGGCCATGGCCTCGTCTTCGGGAAGGTGGGCGTTTCGCTCCTCGTCACGCTGCCATGGGCCGCCGTGATCGCGGCAGAGGTAGTAGTCACCTGCATAGCCCACCTCGTCGGCAGCCTTCTTGATGTCAGCAGCAAAGCGCGCCTGGTTCCAGCCATTGACGTACCCGCCACCAAACTCGTCAACATCCACCTGGTTGCGCGACGCGATGTACATGGGCGGAAAATCGTATTCCTGTGCAAGCTCGAAGGTCGCTTGGAGCAAGTTCGAACTCATGGGTCCGATGCCTACGAGGGTGGCATCCTCGCTGGAATCTTGAAGCTTGATGAGACCTTCGACGACCTTCTTGATGGGGAGCTTTTCGGACATGGTGCTCTTCCTTTTCTGATTGGGCTCTCGTTATCCACATCATGCGCCGCAAGCATCAATATGCAAAGATGAGTATCGGCAAATGCGCAGGTAGACTGATTGCTTTTACCAGAAAGTTAAGCATTTAACTTCGAACGAACCCATGGGAGGTGATTTCCCCGCTTTCTGTCAAGCATCGTCTTTCAAACTTCGGCGGAAGGCATCTTGTCAATCGCGTGTCACGGTTGCTTCACATTCCACTGGGGTTCTCCGCCTTCATTGCCAGCATCCTGGCTCACCCCACCGACATATCATGAGAGGCAGTCTCAGCAAAGCAGGAGGGGGCATCGTGGCAGCCGATCGCATCACCATCACCGAGGTGGCCAAGTTGGCCAACACATCCACGGCAACGGTCTCCCATTACCTCAACGGAAAGTTCGAGAAGATGAGCGCGTCCACACGCGAGAGTATCCGCCGCACGATCGAGCAAACCGGTTATGTCCCTGGCATCCAGGCGCGCAGCCTCGCCGGCAAGCCTACCGGCATCATCGCCGTTCTCATACTCGATAACACCAACCTCTGGGCTGGGCAGATATGCTCGGGAATCGAGGGGGTCGCCACCTCGGCAGGCTTCCAGACAGTGGTCTGCAACTCAAACTTCAGCGCCACACGCGAGAAGTCGTACGTCGAGAAGATGTTGTCGCTCGGCGTGGATGGGTTCATCATCCAGCCCACCACGCACTTCCGTGACATTAACACGCGCATCACGAGCGCGGGCAAGCCCGTGGTGTTCTACGACTGCGATACCTTCGACTTCCGCACGAGCTGGGTCAAGTCAAACCTCTACAACGGCATGTATGCGGCCATCACCGAGTGCATCGATCGCGGATACGAACGGTTTGTGTTTGCCGGTAGCAACGTGGACAACCGCTCACGCCAAGAGCGCTTCTCGGGCTTCTCCGATGCGGTGTCCGCAAGAGACCTTACCTACGAGACGGTCACCATCGGGCATGTGGCCCCCAGCGCGGACGAACTTGCAAAGTGGTTCATGCTGCACCTCAACACGGCGAGAAGAACACTCGTATGCGTACCCAACCAGTGGGCGCTCGACCGCGTGTACCAGGCCCTCATGCGCCAGCGCCAGCTCGTGCCCGACCACGTGGGCCTTCTCGGCATGAACAACGCCAACTGGGCGCATCTCACCTCGCCGAGCATTTCCACCATAGTGGAGCCAGTCTACGAGGAGGGCGTTCTCGCCTGCCAGATGCTACTCGACATGATGTCCGAACGCACCGCAAGCGCCCGCCAGGAGATTCTCGACTGCACCACACGTTGGCTCGAGACCACGCGATAGCGCCCTGGGAGGAGACGGGGCTTGGGGTCTCATGGTATCAACTTGGGATGTCGTTCTGAACGCAGTCGCATATCCAAGGGAGAAGGGTTTTTCAGATATGCTACCCGTCTCGTTTTGAGAACGCATTTCAGCCGCAAGAGCATATCTGAAAGATTGGCAACTCAGAACAGTCGGTCCATGCCCCAACGAGTGCTACCCCGCGTATGCTGGATTCGCCGCACGCACCAAGTGGGGATACGCCCTGCGCAGACGCTCCCACGCGAAGCGCACCTCCTCCGGCACGTCGACGTGCGCCAGGTAGCCCGCCCCACGAGGTCCGTAACCACTCTCGTCATCGGTCAAGCGGGGGGATCTCCCCCATGAGCAGCGAAAGGTAGCGCTCAGGTTCCCACATGCCGAGCGGAGCGTCATCATAGGCAAGCCCATCGTCACGCACGACCATCCGCACGTCATAGGTGGCAAACCCCAGCGTCCGCACACCTGGCATCTCCTTCTCCACCTCGGCGATCATCCGTCGCTCCATCGTGGCGTCCTGAGAGAGAATGATGCTCTCACATGCCACATGCCGTGCAGCGAGAAGATCACGCAGGTAAGTGATGTTGTTCCCGCAGTTGGTGGATCGTGTCTCCAGAAGGTCGGCCGAACGGCCGTAGCGAGCCTCGAGGTACGTCTCGAAGACCTCCGCCTCGGGTGCGTCGTCTGCAAACGCGAGGTCGGGGCAGAGCCGGCGCACCCGCGCGCGAAGCGTCTCGGTGGTGTGGCCCGCGCCTCCCACGATGACATAACAGCGCGCGACCTCTGCGCGCATCGCAGCGGCAAGCACGTCTCCGCCCGCAAGAATCGAGCCACCGAAGAGTGCCATCACATCTGCCTGGGGCCGGCCAAGGACCCGTTCCACCAGTGTGGATTCAAGGATAGGCACGTCACGGGTGCCGAGAAACCCCGCGAGCACGTTCACGTCCGAGGCAATCGCCTGCAGCTCGACCGCATGCGACTTGTTTGCATCGGACATTGTCTGCACCATGCCTTTCCTTCCAACAGGTACGGTCTATCGTACGCACGGCGCCATGTTAGCCCCTGACGCCTCGCAGGGCAGTCCGAACCGCCTCGTCCTCATCGTCGGTGACCGTCACGAGACCAGAGTCAAACTGCGATGCCGCGCCCGACGAGATCACCGTGTCCTGAACCCAGTCGAGCAGGCCGCCCCAGTACCTGGTTCCCATCATCACGACGGGCCTTGGGGTAATCTTCTGCGTCTGCAGGAGCGTGATCAGCTCAAACGTCTCGTCAAGCGTTCCAAAGCCTCCTGGGAAAATCACGGCGCTGCTCGAGTACTTCACGAACATGGTCTTGCGCACGAAGAAGTAGCGGAAGATCATGCCGAGATTGACGTAGCTGTTGAGTCCCTCCTCAAAGGGAAGCTCGATACCAAGTCCCACCGACGTACCATGTGCCGTAGCGGCTCCCCAGTTGGCCGCCTCCATGATGCCGGAACCGCCGCCCGTGATAACTGCAACGTTTTCCTTGGCAAGTCTGCGTCCCACGTTCTTGGCCGCAGCGTACATCGGGTCCGAGCAGGCAGTGCGAGCAGAACCAAACACAGCGACGGCAGGACCAATCTCTGCGAGGGTACCAAAGCCGTCTACGAACTCCGCCTGGATGCGCATGACACGCCATGGGTCCATATGCAGCCAATCCGCATCGTCGTGCGTTGCGAGAAAGCTCCCCGTGGTGGTTTCCTCGGGAATCATGTGACCGCGGTAGATGACAGGTCCCTGGTGGTAGGTCATACCGAGCGGAACCTCGTCGGCATGCACGTCCGCAGCCGCCTCGTCGGTAGTCTTCTCGTCATCCATGATGAACCCCCTCTTCCGCGCCACTGGCTCTAGCCTTGCAACGATGCAGCAGCCCTCACCCATGATAGACCGAGTCGGCGAAAGACGAATTGGGGCAGGACTCGCGGAAGGCTCTCCCGCACAACCGTTCACTGCTGTTTCCAGGACCTTGTGAACTAGAAACAGGATGTGTTCGTCTCGCAGTCGAGCGGCAAGCGCATGAAAAGGTGACAGGTGTCCTTTCCAGGAAAACGGCTACAGCACCTTGGACAGAAAGCTCTGGGTGCGGGGGTTCTGCGGATGGTCGAGCACCTCGGTCGGAGCCCCCTCTTCGCAGATGACCCCATCATCGATAAAGACCACGCGGTCGGCGACGTCATGTGCGAAGCCCATCTCATGGGTCACGATAACCATCGTCATGCCCTCATTCGCAAGCTCCCGCATGACGTCAAGGACTTCCGAGACCATCTCGGGGTCCAAGGCCGAGGTCGGCTCGTCGAAGAGCATGACGTCCGGGTCCATGGCCAGGGCCCGTGCTATGGCGACGCGCTGCTGCTGGCCACCGGAGAGACTCCGCGGCTTAGCGTCGACCTTCTCGGACAGGCCCACGCGCGCGAGCAGCTGGCGGGCCTTCTCCTCTGCCTCCGGCTTAGTCTTGAGCTTGAGGCTGACTGGTGCGTAGGTGAGGTTCTCCATCACCGTATAGTGCGGGAAAAGGTTGAAGCTCTGGAATACCATGCCCATGTGACGGCGGATGGCATCGACGTTGGCCTTGGCATCGGTGATGGACTCGCCGTCCACCAGAATCTCGCCCTCGGTCACGTCTTCAAGGCGATTGAGGCAGCGAAGGAACGTCGACTTGCCGGATCCGGACGGCCCGATCACGCAGACGACCTCTCCCGCCATGACCTCGATATCGATGCCCTTGAGCACGTGATTCTCGTTGAAGTCCTTTTTGAGGCCAGTGACCTTAATCTTGAGATCAGCCATCTAGGCACGCATCCTTTTCTCGAGACGACTCGACAGGATCATCAAGACGCTGATGATGGCCAGAAAAATCAGTGCGACCCAGGTATACGTAGCAAACGAATCCATGGTCCTGCCCACATACACCTTCGCTTGGTTCATGATCTCGGGCAGGCCGACGGCGTACATGATGGTCGAGTCCTTCAGGGTGATGATGCACTGGTTTACCAGGCTTGGAAGGCAGATTCGGACCGCCTGTGGCAGGATGATCTTACGCATCGAGGTGGCATAGCTCACGCCGAGGCTGCGCGATGCCTCCATCTGACCCGGGTCGACCGCCTGGATGGAGCCACGAAAAATCTCGGAGATGTAAGCACCTGCATTGAGCGTCAGGGTGACGAGCGACGCGGTAACGATGTCGATGCGAAACGCCGACTGCGTAGCCGCCTGAATAAGCTGCGGAACGGCGAAGTAGATGTAGAACGCCTGCACCAGCATCGGCGTGCCGCGGATGATCCAGACGTAGAACTTGGCAATCGCACGCAGCACGACGTTCTTTGAGATGCGCATGAGACATACGAGGATGCCGAGCGCCATGGCGATGACGAGCGAGATGCTCGTCACGTAGAGGGTCATCTGCAGGCCCGCGAAGAGAAGCGGCCACGCGGCCTGCAGCGTCGATCCCAGCTCGTCCAACATCGTCATCAGGTTTATTCCATCCTTACCCACCATGGGGCCGCACGACACCAGTCATGCGGCCCCTCATGTCTTCGCTGGTTTCACGAAGGTGCCTGTCGAGAGTACCTAGCTCTTGAGGTACTTGTTCACGATCTCGTCGTACGTACCGTTGCTCTTGACCTCCGCGAGACCCTTGTTGAACCCGTCGAGAAGCTCGGTGTTCTTGCCCTTGAGGACCGCGAAGCCGTACGGGGTGGAGAAGTTCTTCTCGTCTGTTCCCACGACCTTGAGACCGTTGCCATTGGCGACACCATAGGCCATGACCGGGTAGTCTTCGAAGCATACGGACGAGTTACCGGTAAGAACATCCTGATACATGAGGTCAGACGTATCGAAATAGGAGATGGTGAAGCCGTACTGGTCTTTGATGGACTCGGCCCAGTCGGCACTCATCGTGCCGGTCTTGGCGGCGACGGTCGTGCCCTTCGTGTCATCGAGGCTTGCGACGGTACCACCGTTCTTGGCCGCAGCACACACGTAGGAGTCGTAGTAAGGATCGGAGAAGTCGTACTTCTTCTTGCGCGCATCGGTAACGGACATGCCGGCAATGACGCCGTCGGCCTGACCGGACTCGAGCGCCGCCACCGCGGCGTCGAAACCAAGGGACTGCAGGTCGTAGTTGAGGCCGGCAACCTTCATGCACGCCGCGAGAAGGTCGACGTCGATGCCGACGAAGTTGTTGCTTGCATCCGTGAACTCAAACGGAGCAAAGGTCGTATCCGTGGCGATGATGTATGTGGTCCCCGAGGCGGTGCTGGTACTGCTGTCAGAGCTGGTGCTGGCAGACCCGCAGCCAGCAAGGGTGACCCCGGCGACCGACGCAGCACCACCCATAAGAGTGAGGAACCGGCGGCGAGACATGTTGTTTGACATTCGTGCCTCCTATATCTTATTCGCAGTCTGTAATTATCGGCACACTCTACGCGAAGTTGTTTTCCTTATGGTTAACAGACGTCGACAAGAATCATTGATGTGGCCTTAAAGCACAAAAATAACGGGTCCGAGGGGGGAGGACTCGGACCCGTCATCTGCAAAACCTGGAAAAGATACCTGTCACCTTTTCCAGGCTAGAACTCGAGGTTCTTCTCGGTGCCCTCCTTGGAGAACAGGTGCACCACGTTGCCGTCGAAGGCGAAGGAGACCTTGCGACCCACTGGGAAGCCGTCCTTGTAGACCTCGTGAACCTCCTGCGTCTGAACGATCGCAATGACGTCCTTACCGTTGCAGGCGCAGAATGGCGTGATGGTCCCCATGAGGGCGCCCACGATGTTCGCCCATATGCCATGGAGGTGGCCGAGGAGCTTCTTGGTGCGCTCAGGCGGGAAGTAGCTCTGGATGTAGCCGATGATGAAGATAACCGCCACGAGTAGGATGGCGATCTTCACCGTGTCATAGCAGAAGAAGAGCACACTCGCTCCCACCTGCGAGGTCGTGTCAACCCCTATACCCATGAGACCGGTTCCGATTAGCTGGTTCAGCCAGGTCATCTTGAAGAGTGCGTCATTAATGATCTCGAACACCTCGTCAGCTCCAATCATATCGACGAAATTCGATGTGTTTGTTGGTAACGTGGCCGCACGAGGCGACCGTCAGGAAACGAAGAACGGCCCAGCTACCCAAAGCAGTCGCATGGACCATCGCCGCGGGCCGAAACGGAAGCCACCTCCGGACCGGTCTCACCAAGAGGTACTCCCGTGAGCGCTGCGAGCAGCTCCTCCGCTCGCGCAGCGCCCTTACAGCTGATGGAATAGTGAGTCCACTTCCCCTCCTGGCGTGCCTCGACAATTCCCGACGCGCAGAGGACCTTCATATGGTGCGACAGGTTCGACTGGCTGATGTCGAGATACTTCTGTAGGTCGCAGGCGCACTTCTCACCCGTGCTTAGGCGCTCCAGAATCTGGAGGCGATATTCGTTGCAGAAGGCCTTGAACACAACCGCATCTCTCTGATACCTGTCATTCACGCCGCGTCTCCGAAATTCATATCGAATTTTCTCGATATGATACCACAGTTCGCGTTGCGTTATTCCATCACGGGTGCTGGCCGTCGTTCATATCGACCTCATCAACGTAAGTACAGGCATCACTGGCTGCCACGGACCTGATACCGACCACAGCCATCTCACATGGCCTCGACTGATCCGATACGAGACTGCCACCCTCGCACCCCACGCTGCGGATGCGTTGACGCAAGAAGTACTCGATGGAGTGAAGACGAGACCATGACGTAGCCATCGTCCACATGACATCATCAACGTGGAGGCAACGACCTTCTGTATGGACCAAGTGGCAGGCTGACCTCTCGCGTCACTCAGGCAACACGTCTCCGCCTCCGTCTTCGTAGAGGGCGGCCATGCCCTGTATCCTGCGTCGCATTTCCGCACGGACATGCGACGGAGCCAAGCACTCGCACCTGTCCCCGAGACCGAGAAGGAGGTCGTAGTGGTAGTCGTTCTCTATGAAGGGGAAGCTGACGATGTAATGCTCTTCGCCGTCCGGCGTAAAGTGCTCGTAGGCACAGTAGTCGAGCACCCTGTCCATGACGGACCTGTGGATGCGAATCTCGATCTCCGTCTGCATCGTCGCCAGAACGCCCGAAAGGTCCAGCTGCGGCCCCGGACAATCCCGCAGCGCGAAAGACTCCTCTCGCATCCGCAGGTTCGACATGCGAGATAGCTTGAACAGGCGAAAGTCGTTTCTCATGCGACAGTATCCCTGCCAATACCAATGGCCACCCTTCAGCACGAGCCGATACGGCTCGGCCGTCCGCGTGGTCCTGCTCCCATGGTGATCCACATACTCGAACGAGAGCAGCCTCCCTTCCTGCAGGGCCGTTTTGACGATCTCGAAATATGGCCGTATGTTCTCGTTGCCCATCCACGGGCTCAGATCTATGTGTATCTGGCCTACCTTGAGCTCGATGTCCTTTGCCTTATCAGCGGGAACGAGACTCTTGACCTTTGCAAGAGCGCCTGCCAGCTCGTCACCGCGCATCATATCGGAAAGCCCGGAGAGTCCCATCAGGATCGCGGAGAGGTCGGCAGACGAGAAGACCCTCCTGTCGACCTTGTACTGCCGCATGATCTCGAAGCCACCGCCCACCCCCGGCGTCGACCGGATGGGGATGCCCGCCATGTTGATGGCGTCCATGTCACGGTAGATCGTACGAGGCGAGACCTCGAACATATCCGCCAGCTCCCGCGCGGCTACGCATTCCCTGTCAAGAAGCACCATGATGATGCTGATGAGTCTGTCAACCTTCATCGAACGTCCGCCTTTCAGGATTTCGCATCATATATACGATTATTGCCATAATGCTGTCAACGATAGCTTGGTACAGTACAGAACGTACGAATCAATCCACCGGCAAACGTCTCTTTGGAGGACCCGAGATGACCACCTTGAAGGATCGGCCCAACACGGCCCTGCTCGTCATCGACATGCAGAATGACGTCGTCAGGGGCGCCTACGCGCGGGACGGCGTGATCGAAAACATCAGGGCGCTCGTCGACGGAACCCGTGAGGAGGACGTACCCGTCATCTGGGTCCAGCACTCCAGCGACACCCTGCCCGAGGGCAGCGAGGGATGGCAGTACGTCAGCGAGCTGCGGCGACTCGACTCCGAGCCACTCATAGCCAAGAGGTACGGCGATGCCTTCGAGGCCACCGACCTCGAGACCGTGCTTGCCGGCCTTGGCGTCGGCCACCTCGTCGTCGCAGGAGCGGAGACCGATGCCTGCATCCACTCGACGATATGCGGCGCCTTCGTACGCGGCTACGACGTCACCCTGGTGTCCGACGCACACACCGCCCAGGACAAGACGCAGTGGGGAGCCCCACCGGTCCCGCAGGTCATCGACTACATGAACCTCTGCTGGGGCTTCCAGGCGGCACCGGGACGGACGGCGAGCGTCATCAAGACCGGCGAAGTGACCTTCGGCGAATAGATCGACCGTTCCGCAGCCGCCGTCACATCTCGCCGAAGGAGTTCAGGAGGAACGACCGTCACCCTTCTCGCCTTCCCTTGCTGCCCTGAGGTCGGAAACGAGACCCCATACGGCAGAGGATATCTTCGCACGAGCGTCCTCGTGCAGCATCTCGCCGTGAAGCTCTTGGGCTGCCTTTTGATATCTCGAATCGCCAGCCACCTCTCGGATCGTCCTGGCGATGACGGCTCCCTTCCACCGCACGGAGGCGATGCGGATGCCAGCGCCTGCCGCGGCGACGTTGTCCAGGTTGATCTGCTGCTCGGGCTGCATCGCGAAACCGACCATCGGGCAGCCCGCCGCAAGCGACGCTTGTATCGTCCCCTGCCCACCGTGGCAGATCGTAAGGTCGGCCATTGCGTTTACCTGCCTTGCCGGCACGAACTCGTCGGTGACGAACGTATTGGGCCTCCCGGCCACGAGAGGCGCAACCCTTTCGAGAGGGCAGATCGCCTTCGGGACGAGCACCACGGCATGGAACTGCTCCGCAGGCAGGGATGCAATCGCGTGGACCGCCTCGAGCAGGAATCTCTCCCTCGCGGAGCTGCCCATCGTGCAGAAGAGGTTGACCTGGTCTGGTCGCTGACGCCTAAAGACGCTGACAATGGCAGGGTCGACGTCGGCACGAGTGCTGGCCGAGAGGTCCAGGGGCCCCGTCAGCACAAACCTGTCCGGCATCGCCAGCCCCCGATAGAAGCACGAAAGGTCGTTGACGAGCGTGAGGTCGGCCGAAAGCATCCCGAACAGATTCTGCATCGGGGCCTGCGTCCATCCACAGTTCTCGGAAGCCCGGATGAGGTTATCCTGCCTCAGAATCGGCGCACGCAGCTTCAGCTCGGCAGGAATCCGTCGCATGGCCCAACGCTGGACGACCTTCGGCAGCCGCACAAGCGGCCCGGCCTGATCAGGGATTTCGCGCAGCAGATTCGTGGCGAACATGCTCGGCTCAAGGGGAAGGGGCAAGAAGCAGACTGCCGGGACAGGCGGGTCGACCATCCTCCTGGCGATACCCGCGCAAGGCCAGAACCCATGCAGGATCAGGTCGGGTCTGCATGCCTCAAGGGCATCAATCTCCCCTTGCAGGAGCTTGGTCGCCAGCTCCTTGTCACCTATGAAGTTGGTCGCGGTCGGTTGCAGGTCCTGGAGGTACCCCCCGCCTTCCATGGCTGGAGTGACACTCTGGAGGGAGAAGCCCTCGTCGACGGCCCTCTGCCCGAACGCACCGCCGTGCGTGAAGAAGATCCCCTCGACGACGCATCCGCTCGGCGCGGTGTCTCTGATCGTCTTCATGATCTCGAGGGCCCGCGTCGCCTCCCCGGCGTCATCGGGACACACCGACGCCGCAATCCTGATCCGTCCGGCAACCATGCGATCCCCTACCTTCCTGCTTTCGCTCCCCCCATCATCTGGCATGTTCTTACAACCTTACTCTCATGCCACCGTCATAGACACACCCGGCCTCGATGGGTTACGTATCGCTGGTCTGTGGGCTATCCGTTGCGAGGCCGGAGGGAACATGAGTCATCACGTCCACGTGGAGGCGCCGTGTTTCTGTCAAAGAACATTCGCTTTATGCTATTAGATTAGTGACATAATAGAACCACTGGGAGGAATGGCCGCACAAAGCATCTAGTCTGGGTATAAACAAAATGTTGTGTTCACGGGTTTCTCTCTGCGTTTGATGTGGGGATGCTGCGGCACGCGACGGTTCTCGTGGTACCACAGCATGGTTTGTGCAGTGGAAAGCGGGCGATACCGGCATGTATAACGTGCTGATTGGTGGCGCGGCAGGACAGGGCATAGAGACCGCGGCGCAGTCCTTGAGAAGATGCCCAAACGCTCCGGTTACAGCGTCTTCACTCAACGAGACTTCATGTCATACGTTAGCTTCAACAAGCTCAACGCGTACGCCTGGCATAGCGGGCACGCCTACGAACTCGACGTCTCCTACGACCCTCATGACCGCGAGCGGGCCTTGACGGCTGCGGCAAAGTGCGAAGACAGGATACCCCCTCGGCATTCTCGATGAGAGCAAGCGCACGCCGTTCAGCGAGCGCAACGAGGTGTTCGCGGAAGACACACCACCTCTCGAGAGAAAGACCGGTCAGGCATGCTTGGGCCGGCTCATGGCGTCATATCATAGGTTGCGATGAACGGAGGAAAGATAGCAGTCAAGAATTCGATGACCTCGGAGTTTCTGCACTCGGCATACACGGGAGAGAGCCTCGCGCACATGCGCTATCTCATCTGGGGCGACAAGGCAGAGAAGGAGGGGTTCAAGAATGTAGCCCGACTCTTCAGGGCGATTGCGGCTGCGGAGCAGGTCCATGCGACCAACCACTTCCATGCAATCGGCGGCGAGACGGGAGCGGCATTGGTCGCAGCCAGCGGCATCTTCGGTGACAACTCGACCGCCGACAACCTCAGAGGTGCCATCGAGGGTGAGCTCGGCGAAGTCGAGCAGATGTACCCCGTGTATCTCAACGCGGCCGAGTTCCAGAACGAGCCTGACGCAAGGCGTTCGTTCCACGGTGCACTCGAGGCCGAGAAGCAGCATGCCGCACTGTATCAGCAGGCCCTCAAGGCTGTGCTGCAGGGCAAAGACGTCGAGCTCGGCACCATCTACATCTGCCCCGTCTGCGGCTACACAGTCGTTGGTGACGCACCCGAGAGGTGCCCGGTCTGCGGCGTGTCCCGCGAGACGTTTCTCAAGTTCTGAGCCACTCATGGGCGCAAGCTCCCCCGAGCGAGAAGCCAAGTTTCACATGGCGGCTTTCGTCATTGATATGCATGGAAGGTGGAACGGATGGAAAAGCCCCAAATCGTAGCAATCGTTGGTTCTTTGCGGAAGGGTTCCTATAATCTCCAGCTGGCCTCGGCGGCTTCGGAGGCCATAGGGGACAGGGCCACCTTTGAGATACTCGATTACTCCAACGTCCCCCTCATGAACCAAGACATCGAGTTCCCCGCGCCGGAGCCGGTCAAATATGTCCGGGATAAGGTGCTGGCGGCTGACGGTATCTGGTTTTTCACCCCCGAGTACAACCACTTCTTCCCTGGCGTCCTGAAGAACCTGATCGACTGGCTCTCGCGCGCCCCGAGCGAGACAGAGCTCCAGGTTCTCAATGGCAAGCCTGCGGCGATCAGTGGCATATCACCTGGCATGGGAGGCACGGCTTTGGCCCAAGACCATCTCGTGACGCTGTTGAGCTTCCTCAACATGAGACTGATGAACATGCCGCGGCTGACCATCCCCAATGCCCATAACCAGTTAGACCAGTCCGACATCCTCAAGCTGACGACGAGCCGACCATATCTGGAGAGGCAGGCTGATGCGTTTCTCGAGTTCGTCGCTGGGTGAGTCTGCGGCCTTGACCGGAGACCACTAGAGATTTCAGATATACAATAGAGGCAACACGACAAGGAGGCTTTGAAATGATTCAAAAGAGACAAGTGTACAAGTGCAGCGTCTGCGGCAACATTGTAGAGGTGCTTACCGTCGGAGGCGGGACTCTCTTCTGCTGTGGCAAAGAAATGATTCTGCAGGTCGAGAATACGGTTGATGCGGCGAAAGAGAAGCATGTCCCCATCATCGAGGAGATACCAGGCGGAGTGAAGGTCAAGGTCGGCTCCGTCGAGCACCCGATGCTCGAAAATCACTACATCGAGTGGATCGAGATCGAGACGGCCAACAAGGTATACAGAAAGGAGCTCAAGCCGGGCGACAAACCGGAAGCGGAGTTCCTTGTCACGGAGGAGATCGTTCAGGCGAGGGAATATTGCAGCCTACATGGACTTTGGAAGAGCTGATTGCGACCGACGGCAGCAGGCTCACCAGTGCTTTTATGGTTGGTCTCTTGCTGCCGTCTTCCTAAATGATAGGTGACATGAGGAGGTTCTGATTATGCTAGACGATAAAATCGTTGATTTGATCGACAAGCAAATCAACATGGAATGGTACTCTGCCTATCTCTATTTGGACATCCACGACTACTATATCGACCAGGAGCTCAATGGGTTTGGAAACTGGTTCTACATCCAGACTCAAGAAGAGCGCGACCATGCGATGCTGTTCGTGAAGTATCTACAGAACAACAATTACCGGATACGGCTCTTTGACGTCAAGGCACCAGACATGCAGTTTTCAGATTTCAGAGAGCCGGCAGCTGCAGCCTTCAAGCATGAGCAAGAGGTGACCGCATCTATCAACAACATCTATGCGACGGCATATGGGCTGAAAGACTTTAGGACTATGCAGTTTCTCGACTGGTTCATTAAGGAACAGAACGAGGAGGAGAAGAACACCGAGACGATTGTCAAGAAATACGATCTGTTCGGCAGAGAGGCAAAGGGTCTTTATATGCTCGATAACGAGTTGGCGACACGTGTCTACGCCGCTCCGACGCTGGTCATCTGACGAACCGGAAAGCGAGAGAGCCCTTTCGAGCAGATGAATCAGCCCTATCAATCGGGAAGGGTCGAGATTAGGAGGAACAGTTCATGAAAAAGTACACCTGTACCGTTTGCGGATACGTCTATGACGAGGAAACCGGGGATCCCGAACACGATATTGCCCCTGGCACAAAATGGGAGGATGTTCCCGACGATTGGACATGTCCGGTGTGCGGTGCGCCTAAGGATCAATTCCAAGAGGATTAGCATACGTTCATCGTATTTGTAGGACCCCAGAACCTTACGGTCCATGCTTCTGAATCTGGCCCGTTCCTCATTGGATGAAACCAATCGTTGGGGAACGGGCCAGTGTTGTGGAGACTGCTGATGTGAATTGAAGGCTCAGAACACTACTGTAAGAGAACAGGCATCTTGGGAGGGTTGCTCCTATATTGAGCTGCACTGGCTACGGAACGCAAGAGCCATCACAGCCCGAGATGGTTTCCTTTTACGACTACCGTAAGCCCTTGGCCCTGCTGCCTAGGATAAAACAGCACGGTAAGACGCCGACTAGACCTCGGCGACCATCGTGTAGTGCATCGGCTCCATCCCGCCGAGCATACCCTCAGCCCAGAGCTCGCAGAGGGCATACCTGCCATCAACCGACATCCTCACGAAAGTCCGTCGCGTGGAATCCAGCTCACGCACGGAGACCATGAGCGTGGTGGGTGACATCCAGCCATAGGATGCGAAGGTGGCCGAGACGTCCCATGCGGGGGGCGCGTCCCTCTCGGCACCGTGCGTCGCGAACGGGAAGAGCTCCCCCACCGGCCTCTGTCCCATGGGAGATCTGAGCCAGTCTCCGTTCCCGGCATCGACCTGGAAGCGATCGCCACCGCGCTCGAACGCAAGGTGGGCTTGCGGCCCAGTGGCCGACTCGTCATCGACGTACAGCTCGAACGCATCGAAGCCACCGGGATTGTCCAGGCAGCGATGCCTGCCCTCAAGGCGCTCCTCGCTTGCGCGGGCATGGGCGGCGCCGTCAACTACTGGAAGTACGTCCAGGGATGAACCCGAGACTCCGCAGACGGGATACCCGCCCCCGAGCACCTCATAGAGCGGGTCCAATAGGACCTTGCTCCCCGTTGTCGAGCTCGAGGCGGCAACCACCAGGGCATCCTCTGGCCTCACGTAGCAGAGCTGGCCAAAGAGTCCCGAGCAGCGAAAGCCCCCTCCCGCGCACATCCAGAACTGGTAGCCATAGCCGTTGCGATCCTCCGTCGCGTCAGCGGGGAGAAACGGCCGCGTCCGTACCTGCGGGCGCGTCGCCTCGGCCACCCATGCCGCAGGGATGACCCTCCTCCCCTCCCACGTGCCACCGTCCAGGAGGCACTGGCCGAATCGTGCGAGGTCGGGCGTTGAGAGGTGGAGGCCGAAGCCGCCGGTGCTATGTCCGCGACGGTCCTCCTCCCACCACCAACGTCTGATTCCCAGCGGCTCGAAGAGCCTTTTCGAGAGGAAGTCGGCAAGCCTCTGGCCGCTCACGCGCTGCACGAGCATGGACAAAAGGTGGGAGCACATCGAGTTATAGCAAAACACAGTTCCCGGCTCGTGCGAGAGCTCCTTGCCCACGACCCCGAGTGCCCAGTCATCGTCACTGCGCACGTAGGGCTCCCCATCCTGTCCCAAGGTCATGGTCAACAAATCCCTCACGGTCACGCCGAGAAATCGCTCGTCCGCGACCGCGGCCTCGTACTCGGGAAACCACGATATCCAGGGCCTGCCGACATCGACCCTTCCCTCGTCCACCAGCATTCCCACCGCAACGGACGTGAAGGACTTCGTCACCGAGTAGAGCGGATGCACGTAGTCGAGGGGAAACGGATGAGTCGCGTGCTCGAACACGACCTCGCCGCCTCGCATCGCCACAATGGAGCGTGTCTCCACTCCTAGCTCGCGGAGCCTCGCCAGATATGCTAGCCCCAGGTCCCTATCAAACGTATCTCTTGGCATCTGCCCGATGACACCTCCAAGGCATCGTATGGCCCAAGCCCCGCAAAAGGCGCCCGCACGGCAGAGTGCGGACGCCTCGGGGAAAGGCGCCTTTTGTCTACGAGATCGTACGGCTATGCGGCCGCAGGCTCATCCCTATAGGTCGCATATGTCCAGACGAAGGATATGACGCTGGAAATCGCAATGCCGATGAGCACCCAGATCACATAGGAGGCGCCGTTGACACCTGTGGGGTCCACGAACCCAGGAAGCGCACAGAAGGCACCGCCCGTGAACTCGTACATCTTGGTGCCCATCGCACCAATGAAGAGGCCACCGGGTACGGAGGCGAGGCAGCTGATCACGAACGGTCTCTTCTTGGGCAGCGTCACGCCATACAGGCAGGGCTCGGTGATGCCGAAGAAGAACCCGGTGATGAACGCAGGCCAGCCGAGCTCCTTGAGCTTCGTGTCCTTGGTCCTGAGCAGCATCGCCAGGACGGCGAACACCTGTGCGAACGAGCACACCATGTACGGGGCCATGATGACGTCGAAGCCGTTGCCTGCGATGTTGATGAGCATCAGGGTGATGACGCTCCAGTGGAAGCCGAAGATGACAAGCACCTGCCAGAAGCCGGTAAGAATCGCGCCGCCGAGGGCACCGCCGATGACGGGAATGCCATAGAGCGAATTGAACATGACACTCAGAAGGTTGGTGACAAACGTCGCGATGGGGCCGATGACCAGGTAGGTCAGCGGAACCATGATGGCGAGGGTGCAGGTGGGAACGAAGAAGAACTTGATGTACTCGGAGAAGTGCTGACGGAAGTACTTCTCGAGCTTTGCGGCAATCCAGACGGCAAGGATGATGGGAATGACGGAGCTGGTATAGCCCGCCGTCGGCATGATGACTGGAATGCCGAAGATCGTCGTGTAGTAGCTCATGGCAAACGGCGTGTTGGCAAGCACCGTGCCAAGCGCGCTACCAGCGGTTATGTTCACCATACTTGGATACGTGAGCGCGATGCCCAGGGTCATGCCGATGAACTCGCTCGAGCCGAACTTTTTGGCGGACGTATAACCCAGGATGATGGGCAGGAAGTAGAAGAAGCCATCGCCCGCAGCATACAGGACCTGGTAGATGCCATCCGTCTTGGCAATCCAGCCCAGGAACACAGCGATGGTCAGGATGCCCTTGATCATGCCCGCCGCGCAGAGTACCGCCAGAATCGGCTGGATGATACCAGAGATGAGGTCGATCAGCGTCGAGGCAACGCTGCCTTTCTTGGCAGGAGTGCCGTTCTCGTTGACCTCACCTAGACCCGTGACGCCAGTCTCCTTCACCACCTCGTCGTAGACGTCCTCAATTACGTTGATTCCTACGATGACCTGATACTGGCCGTTTGCGTTCACGACCTCGATTACGCCACGCAGAGCCTCGATGGCCTTGGTGTCCGCCTTGGTGTCATCCCCCAACTTGAGGCGCAAGCGTGTCATGCAATGGGACACGCTCAGGATGTTCGAACTACCACCAACGAGCTCCACCACTTGCTTTGCCAACTCCTTGTTGGCTAGCTCCTTGCTTTCGCTCATGACTTCGCTTTCTCTCGATGCATCCTGCCATCAGCCGGGATGCAAGCTTTCGTGTATTCTCATGCATCGCCCGAGCACGCCATGCCATTAGCGGAGCTCCGGCCAGAACTCCTTGTTTGCCTCGATGAGGTCGTCGAGCACCTGCTTCGCCACGGAGGCCGAAGGTACCGTCCTGGATAGTGTCATGGCCTGCCACAGCTCCTGGTAGGAGTGATCCGCCCAAGCGGAGACCGCGAGCTTCTCGACCGAGACCTGCTGTTCCATCATGCCTTTCTGGAACTGAGGGATGGTACCCTGGCAGATCCTCTCGTAGCCGGTGCTGCCGACGACGCAGGGGATCTCAACCATCGCGGTGGGGTCGAAGTTCTCGACAGCGCCATGGTTGGGGACGATCAACATGAACCGCTCTCGCGTGTTCTCCGCAAGGGCGCACGCGAGATCGACGATGTACTCGGAATGGGCATCCGCCTTAAGTCCGAAGTCCTTGGCGCTACCCTTCTGGACGATTTGTCGGGCGACATCGAAGACGTGCTTCTCCCTGCCCTCGCGCACCTCGTCCGTTCGGGTGTGCTTGGGATTCGTATGCCTCACCACGTAGTCGGGATACAGGTAGTACTTGAGGTACGTGTTGGGGATGGTATCGGGGTCGAGCGCGTACACATCCTTGGTCTTCCTGAACGTCTGCAGCCAGGAATCATCCACGAACGCCATGTCGCTACCTTCACCCGCAAAGCCATTCTGGGCCATATGTGTCCTGATGGTGGGCATGAGGTCGCGTCCCTGCCGATCCTCGATCTTCCACCACCATCCAAAGTGGTTGAGGCCGTAATATCCCACCACAAGGTCGTGGTGGTCGTGGAGCCCGCACATCGTGGCCATGACGTCCATGAGCGCGATGGGCATATCACAGATGTTGATGATCTTGGAGTGGGGCCGCAGACGTCGCGTCGCCTCGGCCACGATGGCGGCCGGGTTGGAGTAGTTGAGCATCCACGCATCGGGCGAGTACTTCTCCATGTAGTCTAGGACCTCGAGGACGCCCCCGATGGAACGCAAACCGTAGGCGATACCACCGGGACCGCAGGTCTCCTGACCGAGGACGCCGTACTTAAGGGGAATCTTCTCGTCCTTGTCACGCATCGCGTACTTTCCCACGCGAATCTGTGCCAGGACGAAGTCAACGCCGGTGAAGGCGACCTCGGGATCCGTCGTGTAGCCGAACGTCACATCAGGTGCGTTCTCACGCACGTAGATGGCGCACGCTGCGGCGATAGTCTTTTGGCGCTTTGCGTCGTTGTCGTACAGCATGATCCTGCCGACGGGAAACCTCTCCCTCTCCTGCAGGAGCATAAGTACGACACCTGGGGTGTACGTGCTGCCCCCACCCGCAATCGTCACCGCATAGCTCTGTTTTGCCATAAGTGGCATACCTTCCCTCGTCTGTCGTTCGAGCGTACTTCGTCGCCGGCGAGCCTGTCAGATGCCTTTTACATGTCTAGACATGTGGCTCGACTGCAAATATAGACAATTTGTCTAGACAGGTTAGACACACTTGGTGAGTGGTATGTAATGAACGGCAAGCGGGTTATGGGGAGTTAACGTATACTTATTGACGCAGGTGACGGTGCGAGCTGGCCGTACCAAGGCGCACAGGAACACACAGGCTGAGAGGCAGCATCGTGGGCAAGGTTCTCTATGACGTCATTTACAAGAACCTCCGTCACGAGGTAAAGGCCGGCACCATCCCCATGGGCAGCTTTCTCCCCTCCGAGCTTGAACTCACGCAACGCTATGGCTGCTCGCGCATGACCGTAAGGAAGGCCATCTCGCTTCTCGCAAACGAAGGCTTGGTCCAGTCCATCAGGGGAAGAGGCGTACGCGTCATCTGGAGTGCCCGGGGAAGCGTCAAGAAGGAAAACGCCTTCTCCGTGGAAGGTCTCCCCTCGTTCACCGAGTCGGCTCGAACGATTGGCGCCACCTCTTCCGCTAGCGTGTTCCTGCTCGATCACGTCGAGTGCACCCCCGACATCGCCGATACGACCGGTTTCCCTGAGGGTGCCGACCTCACTCGTGTGAACCTGGTACGCAGCCTTGACGGCGAGCGGATGGCCATCGACCGACACCACTTCCTGACCTCGGAGGTCCCGGGTATCAACCAGGAGATTGCCACGTCATCGCTCTTCCACTACATCGAGGCGAACCTGGGAATAGCCATCATGGTGAGCGAGCGAGAGATCACCGTCGAGGAACCCAACGAAAAGGACCGCGAGCTGCTAGGTCTCGATGGGCCCATCTACCTCGCGGTCACACGCAGCCGTACCTACGACTCAAACGGCATCGAGTTCGAGTATGTCGAAAGCAAGTACCTGCCCCAGTACTTCCACTTCTTTGACACGGCAACGAGAAACCCACTGCCCTGACGATAGCGCCGGCGAGTCTCTCGTATGTCAGTGCAGGCCGAAGGCTCTCTCGAATGCACGGTTGAGATCCCCTATCAGATCGGAAGGGTCCTCGAGACCATCGAGAGGCCAGTGAGCGCGATAACACCGCTCGCTAGGCAGAATATGGCCGCAACGGTGTCCCTGTGGCTGGAGAGACCCTCCGTCGTCGAACTCGATAGGCCTCTGACCAGATACGGAGCCACACGTGGGTTGCTGCTGTCGAGCGGCTTCGCTTCTATAGAATTGCAGCAGGCATCTATGAGGGGGGGGGCAGTACATGAATGATGAGGGTACTGACATTCTCGGCGGCATGGATGAGAAGACCGCGTATCTCACGCCTATCTTCGGGTCTGCGGCTACAGACGCGCCGATGCCATCCCAAAGGCTGAACAACGATCCCATAGACCCGGGGGTCGCATACGAGATGATACGGGAGTACCTGTCCATCGAGGGCAATGCCACCCAGAATTCCGCAACGTTCTGCCAGACGTACATGGAACCTATGGCTACGAAGCTCATGGCCGAAAACCTGGCGAAGAACGCCATAGACAAAGACGAGTACCCCATGACGGCCGATCTCGAAAACCGATGCGTGTCGATCCTGCAGGATCTGTGGCATGCGAATCCCGACGAAGAGCCCATGGGGACGTCCACTGTCGGATCTTCCGAGGCATGCATGCTGGGAGGTCTTTCGATGCTGTTCCGCTGGAAGGCCCTGGCCGATGCGGCGGGTGTCGACCGCTTTTCGGCAAGACGACCCAACCTTGTCATATCTTCCGGATACCAGGTGTGCTGGGAAAAGTTCTGCCGCTATTGGGACATCGAAATGCGTTTGGTACCTCTTGATGCCACGCACCTGTCGCTCAATATGGAAACCGTCATGGGGTTCGTCGACGAATACACGATAGGTATCGTCGCTATTCTGGGAATCACCTATACGGGCAAGTTCGACGATGTCGCGAAGCTCGATGAACTGGTGGGAGACTACAACGAGGCCCACGCGGATATGCCTGTGCGCATCCATGTCGATGGTGCCTCGGGTGCGATGGTCGCGCCTTTCATCGAACCCGATCTCGCGTGGGATTTCCGGTGCCGGAACGTCTGGTCCATTAACACCTCGGGGCATAAGTACGGGCTTGTCTATCCCGGTGTGGGCTGGGTTGTCTGGCGCAGCAAAGATGCGCTTCCCGAAGACCTTATCTTTCGGGTCTCGTACTTGGGCGGGGAAGAAGCCACCATGTCCATCAACTTCTCCCGATCAGCCTCGCAGATAGTCGGTCAATACTACGTGTTCATGCGCAACGGGTTCATGGGTTTTCGGGAAATACACCAACGCACACTCGATGTCGCCCGCTATATGGCGCGCGAAATCGAGAAGATGGGGCTGTTCAGAATCTACGAGAATGCAAGACAGATACCCATAGTGTGCTGGGCTCTTGAAGAGGATGCCGATGTGCAGTGGTCGCTCTACGATCTTGCCGATCGCCTGCGCATGAGCGGATGGCTCGTTCCCGCGTATCCTCTGCCCGAAAACCTGGAGCACATTGACGTGCAACGCCTTGTCGTGCGACAGGATTTCTCCATGCCGCTCGCCCTCAGGCTCATCGATGATATGAAAAAAGAGATAGCCAACCTGAATGGCAGCCGTATCGTTGCAGGTGCGTCGGGACGAAATGCCGCAGTGGGCTTCGATCATGGCGGGCGCAGCATACGGGCCTAGCACAGGGGCGGGACACAGGCCGTACCGAAGGAGCTGCGCCGGAAATCAGAAACGGGGCATGTCAGCGTTAAACACGTTGGCGTCAAAGATGCCATTCTGTTCTGCTCATCGCCTTGGTTTCGCAGCCAGGTGACGTAAGCGCCACGTTCGCAGGGAGAAGCGCGTCGTCCTCACTCCAGGCAACGCCGCGCGCGAGTTGGAGCCACTGCTCGCGGGTTGTGCGCGGGCGATGCTCCACGCCGTCGAAGAATGAGAGCAGTTGGTCGAGGCTCACTGGCATGTACCCATTGGCGTCTTCGCCCACGTCGTAGCGCAGCACGCGCTCGGCACGGTTCCACTCGTTGTACTCGGCCGGCGCGTGGATGTGGCCGTGCAGATGAATCGAGCCATGCCCGAGCGACTGCCAGTCCACCATGGGATAGTGGCAGAGCACGAGCTTACGTCCGCCGACCTTGAGCACCTTGATGGGCGGCTCGACCATGAACGTACCCGCCACGGCGGGTTGCGCCCAGTCCTTGTCGTGGTTGCCAGGGACGAGGTGGATGCGGCGACAACGAATCTGACGGCGCAGTGCCGCCGCGTCATCGGCAGTCATCTTGAAGGAGAAGTCACCCAGATGGTACAGCTCGTCATCGGGCGCTACGACGGCGTTTATGTTGGCGATGAGCGCGTGGTTCATGGCAGCGACGTCATCGCCCCACCACTCGTGACGATTGGTGAATCCGAGAACGTTAGCGTGGCCGAAGTGAGTGTCTGAGGTGAACCAGATCATGGCGGACTCCTTAGCAGCAGCCCGCGCGGGGCCGCCTCAGTGGGGGATTACGAGAAGGAAGACAGGACCTTGTCGCAAGGAGGGGACGAAGACGGAGGGAGAACCCAGCGGTTTCCTCGTGGCCGTGCATATGGATATGCGCTGCAGCATGTCTTCCCTCCCTCGGCAAGGGCCTGGTTGCACCCAGGCACGTTCAGTAGGCGTCATGATAGCCCAACGCAAGGACGGGTGCCATATGAGGCGCGGGAAAGCGTCCGTTGTTGTCCGTATAGGCATCGTCGCAGACGAAGTCCTTGATGCCGGTGGTGCGAGGAAGGTCGATACGGACAAGGTCCGCCCTATCCCGAGGAGTACGGGGGTTGGGGCGTGCCAGCTTACCGAGGCGGTTTCCTAGCGTATATCTGCGACGATGCGGGGTCTTTGACACATGTTCTGTAGTCTCGGAAGGTCGGACAATCGTAGAAAGTAGGACAGAAAAGAAAAAAGTCTGACCCCAAGAACACAAGATCAGACAAATATTTATGGTCGCGGGGACAGGATTTGAACCTAGGACCTTCGGGTTATGAGCCTCCCGCGAGGGTATAGCAAACGTTCGCTATCGCTGTTCCTGCTGGTAAGGGTCGGTGTTCTTTTGTCATCCTTTGTCAGGATTCTCTGCTCAGATTCTGCTCACGGGGAAGATTCTGCTCCGATTGTACTCAGAGACCATCTGCAACCGAAGTGGGCCACTCTCTTGATGTTTGCATCCACCCTCTCAGGCTATCCGTACCTTGTCATCTTATAGAGCTACTGCGAGAGATTGACTAGGGATCCTCACAGCGGGTAAGATAAGCGTGTGAAGCGGCTCCGTATCGATCAGGACGGCGGGGCCCACGAAGGCCGCCGCAAGGCGGCTTTCGTGCTATCTGGAAGAAGAGATGGATAAACCCTTCAAGACATACGACCAGCTCGAGGGGATTCTTTCCTCCCGTGGGCTCGTCTTGGGCAGCCACGTCGACGGCATCCTCGAGCGGGAGGGCTATTACGCCGTCGTCAATGGATACAAGGACCCCTTCCTCGATACAGAAGAGGCCGGCGATGACGCCTATCTTCCAGGCACCTCCTTCGATGAGATCTATTCGCTGTTCGTCATGGACAGGCACCTCCGTGCCGTGCTTTTCAGATACATCACCTTCGCCGAGGCGACACTCAAGTCCGTCAGTACCTATCAGTTCTGCTTGGCCCATCCAGATGACAACGAGGCCTATCTCAAGGCAGGCTGCTATCGCAGGGACCGCAACTACCCCGAGCTCGTCTCCGGCTACATCCACGAACTCGCTCGCATCATCGGCAGGGGTGACCGCAAGCCGAAGTATATGCGCGACTACCTCAGGCACTACGTCGAGGATCATGACAACGTGCCTCTCTGGGTGGTCATGAACAATCTCAGCCTTGGGCAGGCGTTCAAGTTCTACGACTTCCAGACCGAGGCCGTAAGGTTTGCCGTCGCCCAGCGCTTCCAGGCTCTCTACAACCAGACTCACCACGGGTGCCGTCGCATCACCCACACAAGGCTTCGCAAGTCATACGACCGCATCAAAGACTTCAGGAACATCTGTGCCCATGACGAGAGGCTCTACTGCGCAAGGGTCGACAAGTCAAAAAGCACGACATTCAAAGATGTCATGGGCGATCTGCAGACGGTTCTCTCGAACGAGCAGTACAAGTCGCTCTGCACCAGTGTCACCAGCCAGCTCATCGAGGTCTCCTCGAGACTCCACACGATCGGGCTTGACGACATCCTCCCACTCATGGGTTTCACATCCATGGATGAGCTTGCTCCACGGGACATGTAGAGCAATCGTGGGAGGCGACTAAGCTCCTTAGGTCCCAACCCCTATTGAGAAAAGACTTTACTGCTCCGCGATCGGCACACGAATCCTATCTCGCGCGACACAAATGCCACTTTTGATTACTGAGTAGTAACCCTTGGCGGTACCAGGTGTCAGACGAACCTGGTACCGCCAGTAATCCTTAGTTGGTACCAGCGGCAGGACCTACTCA